>Ga0116228_10000003_pt1 | contig 148409 bp, 141 predicted proteins | sample S1TSphfallax_2_FD_89694 | JGI IMG/M metagenome (GOLD analysis project Ga0116228, IMG submission 89694) | Host-associated microbial communities from peat moss isolated from Minnesota, USA - S1T2_Fc - Sphagnum fallax MG | ecosystem: Host-associated > Plants > Peat moss > Unclassified | place...
AAAACAGCAGTTTATTAAACGCTCTTACACATATCATAGACGAATGTTAAAAACAATTCTATTGACATTTAGAAGACAATTATAAATTCTTTCTGCTCCCCTGCTCCCCTGCTCCCCTGCTTCTTACACAAGCTCTCTCCCGCCATAGCCGCACGGCTACAACGAGAGAGAGCGCATGTCTGACAACCTGCTCTCCTAGAAACTTGAATGTAAGGAGAGTAAATTGTTTTGACTTTCCTAAATTCTAATATCAAGTTTAACAAGACTCCTCTATCTATAGACAGATAAATCTTAATCTTTTCTTCAGTATTTATCTCGTAAAAAAATATTAATAATGGTAGCATTTTTACTGAATAAATACCCAATTAACGAGTAATACAGCATCTACTAGCAACAATAACTATTATGGAACCATAAATTCAACCGCAGTTCCTTAATCAGCTTTTTTTGCCATTATCTTAAAGTTGAACTAATTTCAGTCTTGTCCAATAAACTGAATTTTTCACCTCCCATGATAACCAGATTTTGCCAGAGACTTAAGAGGTATAATAGTTAATTGACAGGAATTTTATTAATATCTATCTAAAGAGATAAATAGCATCATTCCCTGCTTGCTAAGGGGAGTTCACAAGAATCGATTTGACAAATTTAAAAAACTTACCTTTGTCAGGCTCCCCTGCTTCTTCCCTACCCCCAAGGTGAGGGAATAGGTGTTGTTGAAATTACCTGATTACCTTGCAGCCTAATAGCACATTTACCACAAGTGGGACATTCAGCTTCTAGATACTGAGGTGGTAATGCCTCTACTTGAATCAGTAACCCTTGTAAACAATGCCAGCATTCGCAAATCACTCTACTTACCGGTTGGTCGCAGTCAATTATCTTAATATGTTGAAACTTATCTTGTTTGTAATCTTTATTATCTTCGCTTAACCTTTGTTGTTTCTCCTCCTCACTTAATCTCCGTGGTTTCTTATCCTCATTTACGCTACTGGTTAATGAGGTAGGTTTTGCATTAACTGTTGGAGGATTTGCTGTGGAATCTAGGTTTGTTTCCTGGATCGGTTTTAGTGGTTTTAGCTTTTTAATTTCGCGGATCTCCATGTTTACACCCCATATTTTTATATATCTTAGTACGCTATCCTGATTTGGCTGTCCCTCATGGAAAACCCTTACACTAAGGCTGTAAGGGAAAATAAGGTTACCAATTGTCCTACCATTAAGTATACAATCTCTAAATATATACTCGTATCTATCTAAGGTATATATTCATTCTATTTTTAGATTTTGCTAAACTACCCAAATTCGCCATCTGATAATACTTGGAGTCTAACATAGAAATGTCTACATAACTTTAAACGGATATGGGAGAGATTTTATCCACTCCAAGTTTGAATTATAATATATAGATCATAAAATGAGAACAAAAGGCCATTCCCTACTCCAGTAAGTATATTACATGCGTATTTCTTTAAATTGGCTGCGAGAACTAGTAGAAGTCCCACTAAATCCAGAAGAATTAGCTCAAATCCTCACCATGTCAGGGTTTGAAGTAGAAGATATTGAAGACCGGCGCACTTGGGCAGATGGCGTTGTTGTGGGAAAAGTGGTAGAACGCCAACCACATCCTAATGCGGATAAACTGAGTGTTTGTCAAGTAGATATTGGAGCGTCCCAAACCCTGAATATTGTTTGCGGTGCGGCTAATGTTCAGGCAGATATTTATGTGCCAGTAGCTACTATAGGCACTTATTTACCCAACATCGATTTGAAAATTAAACCAGCAAAACTGCGGGGTGTGCCATCTGAAGGCATGATTTGTTCTTTAAAAGAACTTGGACTACCCAGTGAAGTAGACGGTATACACATTTTCTCTCAGGAAAATCTACCTCTAGGTAGTGATGTGCGCCCATTATTAGGTTTAGAAGATGTGATTTTAGACATTACAGCAACGGCTAATCGAGCCGATGCTTTGTCTATGGTAGGTATAGCTAGAGAAGTAGCAGCTTTAACTGGCGCTAAGTTATCGATTCCCGAACCAAATCCTATAGTTATTTCCCCAGATATTCCGCCAAGTTCTGGCAAATTAACCTTAAAAATTACGGAAAATCAAGCTTGTCCAGCTTATATCGGTACAGTTGTCGAAGAAATTAAGATCGCTCCCTCTCCTGATTGGTTACAACAGCGCTTGCGTTCCGCTGGAGTTAGACCAATAAATAATGTTGTGGATATTACTAACTATGTCCTCCTGGAACGGGGTCAGCCTCTACACGCTTTTGATAAAGAAAGATTACAATCTATCGCCACTGGCCAAAATTTGAAAATAGGTGTGCGTTTAGCTACTAACGGAGAAACTTTAAATACGTTAGATGGACAAACCCGTACTTTGTCAAACCAAAATTTACTGATTACTAGTAATCAGCAACCTGTAGCGATCGCAGGAGTAATGGGTGGGTCAGAAACAGAAGTTTATGCAGGTACTACAAGTATAGTTTTAGAAGCTGCGTTATTTGATTCAGTCGCCATTCGCCGTTCTTCCCGTAGTGTAGGATTAAGAACTGAAGCTTCTAGTCGATATGAGCGGGGAGTCAATCGGGCTGAACTGGAAATAGCTTGCTGTCGTGCTTTATCTTTAATTCAGGAATTAGCATCTGGTGTGATTGTCCAACAGGAAATTTCTGACTTTCGCCCTGACCCCACTAGTTGGTCTCATTCCATTACTTTGCGTTTAGACCGAGTTAACCAGGTGCTAGGACCAATTGACCTAGGAGAAGAAACTGGAGAATTACAAGCAACTGATGTCGAAAGAATTCTCGGAGCTTTAGGTTGTCAATTGGTTGTGGATGGCGAAAATACTTGGAATGTTACAGTACCACCTTACCGCTACCGAGATTTGGAACGGGAAATTGATTTGATCGAAGAAATTGCTCGTCTTTATGGTTATGACAATTTCTCTGATACTTTACCAGAAAAATCTCAAGCAGGTTATTTACCGTTAGAACAGGAATTTACCCGGAAACTCCGGGCTTACTTACGGGCTGAAGGGTTAACTGAATTAATGCATTATTCATTGGTCAAACCAGGGGATAGTAGACAAATTGTTTTAGCCAACCCTTTATTTACAGAGTATTCAGCTTTAAGAACTGATTTGTTTTCTGGCTTGATTGATGCATTTCAATATAATTTGGAGCAGGGAAATGGTGCTTTGAATGGTTTTGAAATTGGCAGTATTTTCTGGCAAGAAGAAGATGGCTTACAAGAAGAAGAGGTTTTAGCCGGAATTGTGGGTGGTGACTCTACTGTGGGTAGCTGGTCAAAAGCTGGTTCTGAACAGCCTATCACTTGGTTCGCGGCTAAAGGTATTCTAGAAAGTGTCTTCAGACAACTGCGGTGTGTGGTGGAGTTTCAACCAGATAATCGCGATTCCCGTTTACATCCCGGTAGGACTGCTTCTTTGTGGATTCAAGGTAATAGATTAGGTACTTTTGGTCAGGTTCATCCACAATTACGCCGTGAGAAAGGTTTACCAGATGAAGTTTATGTTTTCCAATTGAGTTTAGACGTGTTGCTAGACGCAATGGAAAATGACCAGCTACTCATCCCCAAATTTCAACCATACTCTACTTACCCCGCGAGCGATCGCGATATTGCCTTTTTCGCTCCCGTGAAATTCACTGTGGCGGAAATTACAAAAATCATTAACAAAGCTGGTAAAGGTTTATTGGATTCTGTGGAACTATTTGATGAGTATCGCGGTGAAAATGTACCACCCGGTCAAAGAAGTTTGGCGTTTCGTCTAGTCTATCGGGCGAGCGATCGCACTCTCACAGACAGTGAAGTCGAGCCAGTACATAATCAAGTACGGGAAGCTTTATTAGAAAGATTTGGTGTGAGCTTAAGAAGCTAAACTATCCGTAAAGACGATCAAAACCTGAGAGTAGAAGGAAATTGGAGAATATGCCCAAATATATCATGTGGGGTAGTTATTGCGAGGATGTTTTAGTTAAGCGCGACCCTTATCGTCAAGCACATTTAGAGGGACTGACAAAACAGAAAGAATCTGGTATACTAATCACAATAGGTCCTACCAAAGATGTAACTAAAGTTTTTGGCATTTACGCAGCCGAAGACGAGAGTACAGTACGTCAGTTAATTGAATCCGATCCCTATTGGCAAAATGGCATTTGGACAGAATATTTTGTCAAAGAATGGATTCAAGCTTTTTAATCCAGTAGAAGTAATGGGAGGGAACTGAAACGATAATATTCCGTCTTAACTAGATAGGGCGAAGTTTATTGTCCGTAGTTCTCATTGCTTTGTAGGGTCTTACCATATTACCCGATTAGATATCAATTCATCTGAATTCTACCAAGTTAACCATATTGTGGTGTTGATATGAAGAGAATTATCCCACTAACGCTGATCCCTAGTTTCGTTATAGCTAGTTTAACTGGAATGACCTTATTCACAACTAGTCCAGCCAAAGCCGACCAGCATTTACTCAGAGACGTAGGTATAGGTGCTGCAACAACAACTGTCTCTGGCGCTGTTGTCAGACATCGGAAAAATGTCCTGAAGAATGCTGCTAGAGGAGCTGCTGCTGGTGCTGCTGTTAACCTTGTTAATGGTACTAGAAGTCATTACAGGAGAAGTTACCTGCAAGATGCTGGTGTAGGAGCAGCAGCAAGTACTGGTGCTGGTTATGCTCTGCATGGAAACACCCACCATTCTGCAGGTGATGCTGCAGATGGTGCAGCAGTAGGTACAGCGATTAACCTATTGAGTGGCGGTCATCGGTAACTAATAGAAAAATTGCCAGAAGACACTGTTCCCTAGTATTGTTAGGGAACAGTCAATTGTAAGTAGCAATACTACAATAATCTTCACTATATGAAGTTATGTAAAATTGGTGGAACTTGCTGGGGTTCTGTGTCTATTGGGATAAAGCAGAACTACAATCATAGGGGTCTATTTTTGCTCACCCATTTAACCTTTAAGCGCCTTCACAAAATTACGCCTATATGATGGATTAGCTATAAAGAAGGCTGGCCAGAGTAATGACAAATAAATGCGACTGATTAAAGTCCGCTCAAAGTTGGTTTTAGTAAATCCAGTCCAAAACTTCCAAATACCAGCTAGATAGACAATTACCGCTCCCCAAATTATCAGATCAAACATTTTGATCAACTCCACTACTAAATGACCATAATTAATTAAATTTATTTTGTTCTGATAAGAATCATTTTAAACCATCTTTTAGATATCTGACATTGATTTTCTCTTAACATCGTTCGTAGTTGCGCTTTAGCGCAATCTTCATTCAAACAAAATATCAAGAGAAATTGCTCCTTATGGAAGTTCCCCAAAAATCGACAATCGTAGGAAACTAAATAGAGAATAACATATAATTAATCGATTTATCCCAGCTAAAAACAGCAGCGAAGGATATTAGTAGGAGGTTTTATGCGTGCAGTATTAATGGCAGGTGGTTCAGGAACAAGACTGCGCCCTTTAACATGCGACCTACCTAAACCTATGGTTCCCATATTAAACCGCCCAATTGCTGAACATATTATTAATCTTCTCCGACGACATCAAATTTTTGAAGTGATTGCTACGTTACATTATTTACCCGATGTTCTACGAGATTATTTTCAAGATGGCAGCGATTTTGGCATTCAGATAACTTACGCCATAGAAGAAGATCAACCTTTAGGTACGGCAGGATGTGTAAAAAATATTGCTGAACTCTTAGATGAAACATTCCTAGTGATTAGTGGGGATAGCGTTACTGATTTTGACTTGACAGCAGCCATTGAATTTCATAAACAGAAAAAATCGCAAGCGACTTTGATCCTCACCCGTGTCCCTAATCCCATTGAATTTGGGGTGGTGATTACCGATGAAACCGGACGCATCAGCCGATTTTTAGAAAAACCTTCTACAAGCGAAATTTTTTCCGACACAGTCAATACAGGTACTTATATTCTGGAACCAGAGGTTTTGGCATATTTACCAGAATATACAGAATCAGACTTTTCTAAGGATCTATTCCCCTTACTGTTAGAAAAAAATGAACCAATATATGGTTATATTGCTCAAGGTTACTGGTGTGATGTTGGTCATTTAGATACTTATCGTCAATCTCAATATGATGCTCTAGCCCGGAAGGTAAAGTTGGAAATTGCCTATAAAGAGATTTCTCCTGGTTTGTGGCTTGGTCAAAACACTTATATTGACCCCACAGCAATGGTGGAAACTCCTGCTATTATTGGCGATAATTGTCGTATTGGTGCGAGAGTTCAAATTGAAGGTGGTAGTGTTATTGGTGATAATGTTACCATTGGCGCTGATGCTAACCTGAAACGTCCAATTATTTGGAATGGAGCCATTCTTGGCGAAGAAACCCATCTATCGGCTTGTGTGATTGGTCGTGGTGCTCGTGTAGACCGTCGCGCTCATATACTAGAAGCAGCAGTAGTAGGTTCTCTCTCTAGCGTCGGAGAAGAAGCCCAAATTAATCCTAGTGTGCGTGTTTGGCCCAGCAAGAAAATTGAATCGGGTGCTGTCTTGAACATTAGTCTGATTTGGGGAAGTATTGGTCAACGCAATCTATTTGGACAGCGTGGTGTTCAAGGATTAGCTAATGTGGATATTACTCCAGAATTTGCGGTCAAGTTAGGAGCGGCTTACGGTTCTACTCTCAAGCCCTACTCGATGGTGACTGTTTCCCGCGATCAACGCAATGTTTCTCGCATGGTGACGCGATCGCTCATTGCGGGCTTAATGTCAGTAGGAATAGATATTCAAAACCTTGATGCGACAGCAATCCCCATTGCTCGCACATTAATCCCGACGATGAAAGCAACGGGAGGGATTCATGTGCGGGTACATCCAGACCGTCCCGATTACATTTTGATTGAATTCATGGATGCTAAAGGGATTAATATCACTAAGGCGCAGGAAAAGAAAATCGAAGGAGCATATTTCAAAGAAGATATGCGACGGGCTCAGGTTCATGAAATAGGTGACGTGGCGTATCCTAGTCAAGTGAATGACCGCTATTGTACGGCTTTTGAGAAGCTTTTAATTGTTGATAGCTTGCGTAATAGTCGCGCCAAAGTAGTCATAGATTATGTCTATGCTGTATCCGGAGCGGTATTACCTCAGATGCTAGACAAATTTGGTGCTGATGCAGTAGTGTTAAATGCTAGCTTAAATAAAACAGCCATGACCACAACTAGTCGAGAAGGATTGCTGACTCAATTAGGTCATGTGGTAGAAGCACTCAAAGCTAACTTTGGAGCGCAGGTTTCAGCCAATGGAGAACAGCTAATTTTAGTGGATGAATCAGGCTTTCCCATTCGGGGGGAAATGCTCACCGCTCTCATGGTGGATATGATGCTTACAGCCCATCCCAGAAGCTCTGTAGTAGTGCCAGTACATGCTTCTAGTGCAGTAGAACAGGTGGCTCGCCGTCATGATGGTAGGGTAATCCGTACTAAAGCAAATCCCACAGCCTTAATGGAAGCTTCGCAAAAAAATTCTAATGTAGTATTGGGTGGAAGTGGTGAAACAGGTTTTATTTTCCCCCAACTTCATCCCGGCTTTGATTCGATGTTTTGCATTGCCAAATTGATTGAAATGTTGACTATCCAAGAGCGATCGCTAGCTACGGTGCGTTCAGAACTACCCAGAGTCACTTATAAAACCTGTACAATACGTTGTCCTTGGACAGCTAAGGGAGCGCTAATGCGTTATCTTGTCGAGACTCATCCCGCCCAAAATCTGGAATTGATTGATGGTGTGAAAATTCGTCAACCTTATGATGATAACTGGTTGTTAGTGTTACCTGATGCCAGTGAACCTTTAGTACATTTGTATGTTAACAGTAGCGATCGCGATTGGGTGGACGAAACTTTAAGGTTATATCGTAGCCGCGTCCAAACCTTTGTCGAAAAGGAACAGGAGCAATACACAGCAGAAGTTTAAGTTCAGGAACATGTTGCATACTATCTGCGTCTGAAAAGGTAGTGGTACTGAGCAAAGAGTTGTATGAGAGAATACGACTCTTTGCAGAATTTGCTGCGTTGAACTCAAACCGAAAAAACTATAAAAACGAGGTAAAAACTTCCATGATTAAGTTTTACAGATGGCGATCAAATACAGCCTTATTCATCGGATTGGACATGATTATCGGTTCTATTGCTCCTTTAGCGATCACCACTCCGACATTAGCTCAATCCAAATTTAGCGATATTCAAACTAGCTGGGCGCAAGCATGTATTACACAACTGGCTAACCAAGGAATTATTAGTGGTTATCCAGATGGTACATTTCGACCAACTGCTCCCGTAACACGGGCTGAATTTGCTGCAATGGTGGGAAAAGCTTTCCCTAACGCCCAAAAAACGCGGAATGCAATTCAATTTGGCGATGTTCCCGCCAATTTCTGGGCTAATAATGCGATCGAAGCAGCCACTCAAACAGGATTTTTATCAGGTTATCCAGGAGCAATTTTCAAACCCAGCCAAAATATTCCCCGTGCGCAAGCTTTAGTCGCTTTGGCTAGCGGATTAAATTATTCCCCTACCCAACCTGTGAGTACAACATTAAATAATAACTTTGCTGATGCTAGTAGTATTCCTTCCTATGCTGACAATGGTATAGCAGCAGCAACAGAAAAATACCTCACAGTTAATTACCCTGATGTCAAATACCTAAAACCAAATGAATTAGCTAGCCGCGCCGAAATATCAGCTTTCTTATGTCAAGCCTTAACTGGCCCAGGACAGGTTTCCAGTATTCCAGCACAGTATATTGCAGGTAATACTAATACTAGTACTCCAGTATCATCAGCACTTCCTACAGGAACTTCCATCCCAGTTACATATGATGCTGCGAAGAAAATCGCTGTTAGTCCTAAGGAAACTGCTCCTGTAACCTTGACAGTAAAATCTGATGTGACTAATTCTCAGGGAACTGTCATCATTCCTGCTGGTAGCCAAATTGTTGGTCAATTACAACCTGCTAAAGGTGGTTCTCAATTTGTAGCTAGTCAGGTAACAATTAACGGACAACAATATCCCATCCAAGCATCTTCTAATTCAATTAAAGCTACCCAAATTTCTCGTAGTACCAATGTAGGTTCTCTTGTTAAAGATGCAGCTTTAGGTTCAGGAGCAGCGGCTGTAGTTGCTGGAGTCACTGGAGATAAAGATATTACGGCTGGTAAAGTGCTGCTTGGTACACTTGCTGGTACAGCAGTGGGAGCTAACGCAAATCGTAACACTGGTTCTACAATCAGAGACACATTAATTGGAGGAGGATTAGCAGCAGTAATCTCTGGAGTTACGGGTGACAAAACTATTACTGCTGGTAAAGTACTCACTGGAGCAGCAGGAGCAGCGACCATAGGCGGTCTTTTGGATCGGAATGGTAACGGTCAAATTGTTGTGATTCATCCCAATTCTGATTTAGGATTAACTCTAAATTCTGACTTCAGCAGATAGGCTGACTTAAGAGAGGACAGTAAACTTACCTCTCAACTTGTATTCAATCAAATTATAGTTGTATCCATTTGATTTAAGCTTGTAGCTATAAAACTCAAATGGATACGCTTGTATTTACACACTCTCTAAGCGTGATTCAGGTTCCATGGAAAATTCACTGTATTTATTTACCTATAAAGTTTAGTAATCCTGATAAATAAGTAAAAAGACCAAACATAGTGGTGGAAAAACATTGTATATCTTATATAAGAAAAAAATATTAATTAATAATTTAATATAAGTAAATAATATAAATAATTAACCATATGTTAATTATTTATTAGTCTCAGGAAAACTAAAATTGTATATAGGGCAAATTTGCCTAATCCACAGGTCTCTCAAAAGATGTCCTTTCCTTAAGAAATTGGCACGGCGGACAAAATTATCCATATAAGGTGTGAGGAGAAAATTCCAGATGTCTAATCTCTTGTGGAAATCCCTGATGGTTAGTCCAGCATTTTTAGGAGCAACTCTACTAGCTTCAAATGCAACGCTTGCAGCCCCGATTATTGCTACAAAAGCGCAACCCAACACTGCGCCTAACGTCATTGTTCCGCAAAAAACAGAGGTTATCGCAGACGCAACCACTAGTAACCAAAAAGTACTAGACCAAGTTAACAACTACACTAATGAGAGTAATAATCAGTCTCAAGTAACCTCGGTTTCTCAGTTTTCTGATGTTCAACCAACTGACTGGGCATTTCAATCACTACAGTCCTTGGTTGAACGATATGGTTGTATCGCTGGTTATCCCAATAGTACATATCGTGGTAATCGCGCTCTCAGTCGTTATGAATTTGCTGCGGGTTTAAATGCTTGCTTAAACCGAGTCAATGAATTGATTGCTACAGCTACAGCTGACTTGGTGACTAAACAGGATTTAGCTACCTTACAACGACTCCAGGAAGAATTCGCGGCTGAGTTAGCAACGCTACGAGGTCGTGTAGATAGCTTGGAAGCACGGACTTCTTTTCTGGAAACACATCAGTTTTCTACTACTACTAAATTGCAGGGAGAGGCTGTTTTTGCCGGTACTGATGCTTTTGGTGGTAATAGCGGTCAAGCTAATCATACCGCTTTTCAGGATAGAGTCCGTTTGGGTTTGGTAACTAGCTTCACTGGTCAAGACTTATTGACTACCAGGCTAGCTGCTGGCAATGCTAATACTTTGAGTCTAGTTGATCGGAATGGTACAGCAATTAATGCTAACGGCAAAGACGCTGAGGGTCTACAAACTTTTGCCCTGAATGGACAAAGCATTAGTAATAGTGTCTCTATAGATCGTCTGACTTATGAATCACCTATAGGTCCAGCCCGGATTTACATCGCAGCATCTGGTGGAGAACATAGTCAATATGCTGCTGTCAATAATCCTTACTTTTTTGATAACAGTGATGGCGGTAATGGTGCTTTATCTACTTTCGCTTCGGAAAACCCGATTTATCGGATTGGCGGCGGTTCGGGTGCGGGGCTGAATTTTGCTTTAGGTAAACCGGGTGGTAAGCTCAAATCCACTTCCATTACTTTAGGTTACTTGGCCTCAGAAGCAAATAGTACTGCCCCTGGTGCTGGACTATTCAATGGTAATTATGCAGCATTAGGACAATTGAACCTTGGCTTGGGCGATCGCATAGCTTTAGCTGCTACGTATGTCCACGGTTACAATGGAGCGGGTGGTTCCTTATTTGACCAAGGAGGTGCTTTTGGGACAGACTTGCCAGTAGTAGGTACTGCTGCTGCTAACTCTCTTGGTGCTAATGGAGGTGGGGCATCTTTCAATAATTCCTATGGTTTATCAGTCGCTGTTAAACCCAGTAATAAGGTGTCACTTAGCGGTTTTGTTTCTTACTCTAATGTTAAGAGCTTCGGTCTCAACGATAATTATGAAGCATGGAGTTATGGAGCAGGATTAGCCCTACCGGACTTTGGTAAAAAAGGTAATGTGTTGGGTATCTTTGGTGGAGCAGAGCCTTATGCCCTAAATCGCACAGGCTTCGCTAATACGGGAAGTGTCCCTTACCACATTGAAGGCTTCTATAAGTACAAGGTGTCCGATAATGTTTCCATCACTCCTGGAGTCATTTGGTTAACTTCTCCTGGAGGCAGTAACAATGCGGACGATGCCTTTATTGGTACTCTGAGAACCACGTTCACTTTCTAAAATGTGGTTTAACCAATTAAAGTCAAGTCTATTTTGTGTGAAATCTTAAATACTACATCACCGCCATAGGGCGGTTTTTTTGCATTAAGCTAAATATAATCAATAAATCCTAGTGGGTAGCCGGAGTATACTGGAGGTAGACCCATCCCATTTCCTTCTTGAGCCCGTGGAACTATCTTGTAAGTCTGAATACGCCATTTTAGCTTTAATAGAAATGACAGCTTATTACGAGAGCGGCGAGCCACTGCAACTGCGCCAAATTGCTACTCAACAAAACATACCTGATCGCTATTTAGAACAAGTAGTAGCTACCTTAAGACGTGGTGGTATAGTTAAAAGTCAACGTGGAGCTAAAGGTGGCTATCTGTTAGCGCGAGAACCCCGCAAAATTAGCGTTTTTGAGGTAATGGAATGTTTAGAGGGTTTGGATGTCCAGACTCCCGAACCAGAAATTAACCCGAAAACTTTAGATGGATTTGTTGTCGCCCAAATCTGGCAAGAAGCGTGTCAAGCCGCCAATGCTGTTTTACAAAACTATTCTTTGTACGATTTGTGTGAAAGGCGAAATGCTCAACGACAGATAGACATTATGTACTATATTTAGTTTGTTTAGTCTGTTTAGTTTGTTTATCGGTCAAATAACTGTTGCTAGATCAAGGAATTAAGGGAATAATGCGGATTGCTGAGAACATTACAGAATTAATTGGTCGAACTCCACTGGTGCGGTTGAACCGTATTCCCCAAACGGAAAACTGTGTTGCACAAATTGTGGTGAAATTGGAAAGCATGAATCCGAGTGCATCGGTCAAAGATCGGATTGGTTTGAGCATGATTGTAGCAGCCGAAAAAGCAGGATTGATTGCGCCTGGTAAAACAATACTTGTAGAGCCAACATCAGGAAATACCGGAATTGCTTTAGCCATGTCTGCTGCTGCTCGGGGCTATCAATTAATTTTAACTATGCCCGATACCATGAGTGGAGAGCGCCGAGCTATGCTCCGAGCATATGGGGCGCAATTGGAACTCACACCAGGTGTGGAGGGAATGAGTGGCGCAATTGGACGTGCCCAATTAATCGTGGAAAAAACGCCTCACGCTTACATGTTACAGCAATTTCGCAATCCCGCTAATGCTAAAATTCATCGGGAAACAACAGCGCAGGAAATTTGGCAAGATACAGATGGACAAGTCGATATAGTTGTCGCTGGTGTGGGTACTGGTGGTACAATTACTGGTGTAGCAGAAGTACTAAAGGCTCTGAAACCTGATGTGCAAGCGATCGCTGTAGAACCAACTAACAGTCCGGTTTTATCAGGAGGTAAACCAGGTCCCCACAAAATTCAAGGGATTGGTGCTGGCTTTATTCCCCAAGTACTGAAGGTAGAATTCCTGGATGAAGTAATCGCAGTGACAGACGAAGAAGCTATTTACTTCAGTCGTCGATTAGCTAAAGAGGAAGGGTTGTTATCTGGAATTTCTAGCGGGGCTGCTTTAGGAGCAGCGATTCGCGTAGCCCAACGTCCAGAAAATCAAGGTCGTTTAATTATCATGATTCAACCAAGCTTTGGCGAAAGATATCTGAGTACACCTTTGTTTCAAGATATAGAAGCTTAAGGATTTCTGCTGACTTTAAAGATACCTTTTGGATCAATGTCTGATTCTAACCATTATGAAACTTTAAAAGTTAGTTCCAATGCTAGCCAAGCTGAGATAAAGCTTGCCTATCGTCGCTTGGCCAAGCTATTTCATCCTGACAGCCAACAAGATACAGCCGATCATCAAGAAATTATCCGGATTAATGCAGCTTATGAAATACTAGGTGATACTCAAAGTCGCCTAAATTACGACCGCAAAATTTCTATTGTTGCTCAGAAAACCAAAAGTCCTCGTCAACAACGCGCAGCATCGGTTCAACAAAATTACCAGGCGAAAAGACAAACTGGTAAAGATGCTGATGAAAAGGTAGAAGAATGGTTACGGTTAGTTTATCAACCAGTCAGTCAGTTGATTTGTCAGATACTCAATTCTTTAGCAGACCAAATTGAAGAACTAGCCGCCGATCCTTTTGATGAAGACTTACTAGAAGTATTTCAAAATTACCTCAAAACTTGTCGGGATGACCTCAAGCTGGCACAAACGACGTTTCTTTCTCTACCTAATCCTCCCAGCCTAGCTAGAGCCGCAGCCCATCTTTACTATAGCCTTAACCAAGTATCCGATGGCTTAGAAGAATTGGCTTACTTCCCGCTGAGTTATGATGACCGCTATTTGCATACGGGACAAGAACTATTCCGCATAGCGACAAGTCTACATTGTGAAGCCCAAGCATCCATTAATCCTCAATAGATAGCATACAGTATTCTGAGCAGAAAATAGTTTATGCTGTAAGCAGTCAAACATGAAGAAATTTTAAATTCCGTTCATATTATCGTCATGCAATGTATTGTAATTCGCCGTGCCCTGTTTTCGGCAAGTCATCGTTATTGGTTGCCAGAATTGAGCGAAGCCAAGAACCAACAACAGTTTGGTGCTTGCGCTCAGTTTCCCGGACACGGTCATAACTATGTCTTATTTATTTCTCTTGCAGGAGAAATAGATAAATATGGCATGGTACTGAATTTGTCTGATGTGAAACAAGTAATCAAGCGGGAAATTACCAGTCAATTGGACTTTTCTCATCTGAATAGTGTGTGGACGGAATTCCAACAAACCCTGCCCACTACTGAAAATATTGCGCGGGTGATATGGCAAAAACTAGCACCCCACCTACCTTTAGTCCGCGTGCAATTATTTGAACATCCTGAACTTTGGGCAGATTATATGGGAAACGGAATGACAGCTTATCTCACAGTCAGTACTCACTTTAGTGCAGCTCACAGACTAGCTCACCCTCACCTTAGCTTAGAGGAAAATACTGAAATTTACGGAAAGTGCGCTCGGGTTAATGGACATGGTCATAATTATCATTTAGAAGTGACAATTCAAGGAGAAATCCATCCCCGCACTGGTATGATTGCTGATTTAGGAGCGTTAAATCAGATCATTGAGGATTATGTAATTGAGATTTTCGATCATAGTTTCTTAAATAAGGACATCGCTTATTTTGGCGAAGTTGTACCTACAGCTGAAAATATTGCTTTTTATATTAGTCAAATTCTGCGATCGCCTATTCAGGAGTTAGGAGCCAAACTCTACAAAGTCAAAGTGATTGAAAGCCCGAATAACTCCTGTGAAGTTTATGCATCTGAGTCTGAATTAAATTCAGTATCCCAGGCAACATCTCAACCTATTTTGACCAGAGTTTAATTAATTCCCCCAGGAGCTATATCGCCCTCACCCTAAATCCCTCTCCCCTTGGGAGAAGGGGCTAGGGGGTGAGGGCGGCTTAGTTTACTTGCTGTTGGGAATTACTGTACATTCATGGAAATATGATGAAATGGTGTGATGATGAATTCTTCCGACCCTGCTACTTGGTCAAACTTGCTCAAACAATTATTAGACCGTCAATCTCTATCTCTCAATCAAGCAAGGGATCTGATGTCAGGCTGGATTAGCGCCACAATTCCTCCAGAGTTATCAGGAGCAATTCTCACAGCACTAAACTTTAAAGGGGTTTCTGTCGCTGAGTTGACGGGAATGGCTCAAGTACTACAATCCCAATCTGCTCTAGTTGTCAATCAACTCAATCCCCATTATAGCCCTTTCCGCATGATTGATACCTGCGGAACTGGAGGTGATGGCGCATCCACTTTTAATATCTCTACTGCTGTGGCTTTTGTGGCTGCGGCTTATGGGGTTCCTGTGGCTAAACATGGTAGTCGTTCGGCATCAAGTCTTACAGGTAGTGCAGATGTTCTGGAGTTTCTAGGTGTAAATTTGACTGCTCCTAGTGAAAAGGTACAAGCAGCAGTTCAAGAGGTAGGAATTACATTTTTGTTTGCTGCTGGTTGGCATCCAGCACTGAAAGCAGTTGCAAGTTTACGACGTAATTTAAAGGTAAGAACAGTATTCAATTTACTGGGTCCATTAGTTAATCCTATGTGTCCATCTGGACAGGTCATGGGAATTTTTGACCCGCAACTACTCAAAACAGTTGCACAAACTTTAGCTGAATTGGGTAAAGAAAAGGCTATTGTATTGCATGGTAGAGAAAGATTAGATGAGGCGGGGTTAGGCGATCTCACAGACTTGGCTGTTTTATCAAATGGTCATGTGGATTTGACAACGATTAATCCTGAAGCATTAAATCTCATTCCAGCTTCTGTTACAGATCTGCGCGGTGGTGATGTGAGAGAAAATGCTGAAATTCTCCAAAATGTGTTACAAGGAAAAGGAAACAAGGCTCAACAAGACGTTGTGGCTTTAAATGCTTCCTTGGCTTTACAGGTTGCTGGCGCAGTTCCCTGGTTGGATCATGCTCAAGGAGTCAGCACAGCTAGAGAAATTCTTAAAAGTGGGGTTCCTTGGATAAAGTTGGAGCAACTGGTTGAATTTCTGCAGCATTAAGTTCTTTGTCTGATTGGGGGCGAAATTCTATGGTATTACGCTTGATCGTTACATCATAGTTCCCAAAAAAGTCATGTCCTAAGAGTCCGGTTTCTAATTCTTGACCAGCGATCGCCACTGGAATCTGATTAGCCACAACGCCACCCACCTCTATGGAATCGAGATAGCCCACGGGAAATTCTACAGATTTAGAATTGACTGTATTAGCTTTAGCGTTACCTACAGGAACAACACCCAAGGCTTTGGCCATTTGCTGAGTGATCACAGTTCCACTAGCACCTGTGTCCACAATCATCTCAAATCTTTGTTTACCATTAAACGTGACTTCTACAATTGGTGTACCACCAATGCGGCGTTTAATTGGGACGACAAATAACTCGCTCTTAGTCACAGGTACGAATGGTGGCGGATAGACTGGTTTTGAGATAGAGTGAGCTAAATGTTGATGTTGTGGTTGACTAATGTAGGAAGGAGGAGAAATTTTTACCTTTGGCTTTGGCTTTAAAACTACAGCTACAGTCTTTACGGGAGCGATCGCCACAGGAAATTTACTCAAATGAATTTGTTGTTTAGCATACTGGATTTCATGTTGAAATTCAGCAATTTTAGTCTGAGCATAGGGGAAATTAGGGCTATCTGGTGGCACTCGTTTCATCAGAGCGATCGCATCCCTAAACTGAGCGATCGCCAATTGCCAATCGTCAGGAGATTGAGCCCATTGGCTAATACTCAAGCCACTCTCCGCCTTATCTAGAGCTAATGCAAAAGCATTGGGGAGATCCAGAGCAGTTTTGATGGTATTACTGGGTTGGACTGATTGGACTGGTGGTTGAGGGGTGCTGAGGACGGTTAAAGGGGCAATTGGTGAGGACTTGATCTGAATACCAGTAATGCTTTTCTGCTTATTTTCACCACAAGCAACCAGCAAAACTGCCAGATTACCGAAAATCAAAAATAGGGCTGCGGGAGATAAACGGGACTGAAACATAATTAGTTTAAGTTTAATCGCCCTGACTATCTCCCAGTCTAACCTCATCTTAGAAAAATGATGATGGGAATTTGGGGGATTTAAACTTGAGAAATCAAAACTTTGGTAAAACTTTACAATTGACTAAGTTAACTAACGCTCCTTGCAGGAATTGCCGTGAAATTATGGGATGATTAACGATTGCGGGATTATACTTTGATTACCTATGCCTACCTCTGATACAATAGCTGCTTTATTAGTTTTGGCAGATGGCACTTCTTACCGTGGTTGGTCTTTCGGTGCTCTGGGGACTACCATTGGCGAAGTGGTTTTTAATACTGGTATGACCGGATATCAGGAAGTATTAACTGACCCAAGTTATTCCGGTCAAATAGTTATTTTTACTTATCCAGAATTGGGTAATACTGGTGTAAATCCAGAAGATGCGGAATCACTACGACCACAAGTGCGGGGAGTAATAGCTCGCAATATCTGTTATAAACCCAGTAATTGGCGAGCAACACAGTCTCTCCCGGATTACCTGAAACAGCAACAGGTGCCAGGTATATATGGCATCGATACCCGTGCGCTCACTCGCAGAATTCGTGTGTTTGGTGCGATGAACGGTGGTATTTCTACAACCATTTTGGACGAAGCAGAACTATTAGAACAAGTACAAGCGGCTCCCAATATGGCAGGATTAAATCTAGTTCGGGAAGTTACTACACCCACAGTTTATCAGTGGTCAGAACCGACAGATGCTCATTGGGAATTTAACTCTAAGGTCTTGGTCAAAAATCAGGAAACCTTCACAGTTGTTGCCCTAGATTTTGGTGTCAAGCGGAATATACTCCGCCGTTTAGCCAGTTACGGTTGTCGAGTCATTGTTGTACCTGCAAGCACAAATGCGGCAGAAATTTTGCAATATAATCCAGACGGGATTTTTCTCTCGAACGGGCCAGGAGATCCAGCAGCAGTTACAGATGGCATTGAAACCGCTAAAGCTCTTTTGTCGAGTAGAAAACCCATGTTTGGCATTTGCATGGGACACCAAATTTTAGGTCATGCTTTGGGAGCGCAAACCTTTAAGTTAAAATTTGGGCATCGTGGTTTAAATCAGCCAGCTGGGTTACAACAGAGAGTAGAAATCACTAGTCAAAACCATAGTTTTGCTATTGATCCGGATTCTTTACCAGAAGCAGTTGTGGAAGTTAGCCACTTAAATCTCAATGATCGTACTGTTGCCGGGGTACGTCACAAGTTTTTACCTGTGTTTTCCGTGCAGTACCATCCAGAAGCTAGTCCTGGTCCTCATGATGCTGATTACTTGTTTGAGGAATTTATCAAAGCAATGCAAGCAGCACGTCAAACAGATGAATCAGCCATCATTCTGAACTGATAAATCTCAATTTTAAGCGCAGGGAACAGGCAAATCGTGCTAAAACCATATATACTTATGCACTCACTTTTAATGGACATGAGGAGGGAATTATTGCTGAACCACTAAACCTAACCGTGAGCCTGAGATGTACACGGGAAATCCGTGATAACTGTCAGCTATTCCGCCTTACAGGCTTGTTAGATGCCTTTTCTGAACCAACTTTTCGCAAGGTGTTAGGCAGTAAGATTGATGAGGGGCCAAAGCATATAATTTTAGATCTTTCACAAATCGATTTTGTGGATAGTTCTGGGTTAGGTGCGTTAGTGCAATTAGCCAAGCAGGCTACAAGTGCTAAGGAAGGTACTGGTACTCTGCAAATTGTTACTAATGCTCGTGTGACTCAAACAGTCAAGCTTGTGCGTCTAGATAATTTCTTTTCTCTGCATCCCAGTGTGGAAGCAGCTTTGGATGCTATTGCATCATCTTGACGATAGCAGCCTATGGACAAATCTCTCTCCCTGAGTGGGAGAGGCTTTGTCTAATTTCATAGAGACTGAGAGAGACTGAGAAAGTGTCGATCCATTAGGTTAAGTTATTTTTATATTTTTACCGTTGCTAAAAAAAAGCAAAATTATTTGATATAATGGTCTTTACTCAGCTATTATTAAGTATCTATCGAGGCGATAGCTTCTCGTCAGAGGGTAGTGCTTAAGTAACTAGAGAATATAAAGTTTTGTTTATGCAGAATAAATAGGTTTAACTAAGCGCTTTATCATCTCTGATTTATCCAGATATAGACTTTTGAGGAATGATTAATTTGTGAGATCAAAGGAGGGAGAACGGCTAAATGGTGAAGATGTCTGGGGATCTAATATTACAGATGCTTCTTTTATTCCCCAAAAGCCAGATTTTCAACTACCCATACCCTCAACCGTCAGTTCAGCCCAAGTTCAGCAACTTTCACCTGCAGTTTTAGCCTATTTGGGGGATGCAATTTATGAACTTCATGTTAGAATGTTTTATCTGTTGCCCCAACAGCGACCAGAAACTTACCACTGTTTAGTAGTGGCGCAGGTAAGAGCGGAAACACAAGCGTTACATTTGCGATCGCTCACCCCTCACTTGAGGGATAAAGAGTTAGAAATTGTCCGTAGAGGTCGCAATGCTGCCACAGGACGACCCAAGCGACTTGATCCCGAAATTTACCAACAAGCAACTAGTTTAGAAACACTAGTTGGTTATTTATATCTCACCGATTATCAGCGTTTAATCGAACTTTTGCAAAAACTCCATCTAGAGAGATAGCCACAAGCTATATCAGATGGTAGGAATATACAGCACGAGAGTTGACTAAATTGATGTAATAGGGATGCCCACCTAACATATTTGAATCAGATTAAAATCATCATGACGAATCCATCAAAGAACCTGAGTACTGCTGGCGAATCCAGGCGTGGGCAACCCATAAAAATTCAGGGTAAACGAGTCCTTGCTAAACCCGTAAACCGCCAGAATCATGGAGAAGGAAAAGTCCCATCTGGGAGACCGCGTCCATCTCGCCCGTTGACCAACCCGACAACCGTTGTCAAATCAACAAACGTCGTCAAATCAACAGAAGATAACGACCTGATTTATGGTCGCCATCCCGTGCTAAATGCTTTATCCAATCAACGAAATCTCAACCGTATTTGGATCACTACTCGTCTGCGCTACGATCCCCGATTTCACCATTTAATTCTCCAAGCTAAGGAAAATGGCACAGTCATTGATGAAGTTGAACCAAAACGGTTAGACCAAATCACTGAGGGAGCAAATCATCAAGGTGTAGCAGCACAAGTAGCTCCTTATGCGTATATGGAATTAGAAGATTTGCTCTTAAAGGCAAAATCTGTTACCGATCCCGTGATTGTTGTTGCCGACAGCATCACTGATCCCCATAACTTAGGAGCGATTATTCGGACAGCCGAGGCGATTGGGGCACAGGGGCTAGTAATTCCCCAAAGAAGAGCATCTGGGATCACTTCCACTGTAGTAAAAGTTGCAGCTGGTGCCCTAGAAAACTTTCCTGTAGCCAGAGTTGTCAATCTCAGTCGCGCCTTAGAACAATTAAAAGCAGCTAATTTCTGGATTTATGGTACTGCAGCAACTGGTAGTGAACCTTTACACACAGTTAAATTTAGCGGAGCTACCGTTTTAGTCATTGGTGCTGAAGGTGAAGGTCTGAGTATGTTGACACAACGTGCTTGCGATTTTTTAGTGTCTATTCCTTTACATGGCAAGACCCCTAGCCTGAATGCTTCAGTCGCAGCAGGTATGGCACTTTATGAAATTTATCGTCAACGTTCCTTGCATACACTGTATCTTGACAATATCAACTCAATTGCCAGAGAAAAATTTGTCATAAAAAACAGAACGGTATAAATAAATATGGTTTACCAAGTGTAACATATTGTTTAGTGTCCTGTAAGACCTCATTATAAGACGACAAAAATCATGAAAAGCATTTGGTATAACTTTAAGGAACCGTTCATTAGCTTATCCAATATTTTGGGGTTAGCTTGGTGGGTCGAGATTGCAACACAAAGTCCTAATTGTACATATTACTTTGGACCTTTCTTAAGCGAAGCTGAGGCGAGAAAATCAAGCAAAGGCTATATAGAAGACCTGGAAATCGAAGGAGCGATCGGGATTATTGTAAATATTAAACGCTGTAAACCTGATGTTCTAACAATTGCAGAAGATTTGGGGGAAATGATTGACCGTAAAGTAAAGCCTGTCTTTAGCGGTCAGTTTTAATATTACCTGTATAGGCTAACCAGCTTTTATAAAGCTACGCTTGTCAGCCTGCCTCCCCTGCACCCCCTATTTTTTCTAACCATTGGTCAATATCCTGGAGTAACTGCTGCGGAATTTCCCAAGGAAAAAGATGGGAGGTATTAGGGTAACATATCCACTGGGTATTTGGCAGATATTGAGCAGTTTCTCGACTAGATTCAGCGCTAATGTGATAGTCCTGAGCGCCAGCAAGGACTAAACAAGGACAATTAATCTGCCATAAATCTGGTAATCGATTATAACCAGATTTGATGGCATTATAAAGGGATCTAGTCGCTACAGGCGAAGTTTGACAATAAGCTGGTATAGCAGCTTGAGCAATATATTTGTAAGTCTCTGGTGTATGTTGTTGGATCAAATAGCGGAAAAGAGACCGCCGACCAAAAGTTTCTATATTCCACAACCAACCTGGTTGCAGATAATTTAGTAAAGCAGCAACACCAGTGTAAAAATTATCTTGCCAAGAAATAGGGGGGTGTTTTCCTCGCGGTTTAGCAGCAGTAGCCACTAAAATGAGCCCTGCTACCCGTTCTGGTAAGCTCAAAGCTAACTCCAGAGCAAGAATACCACCAAGAGACCAACCCAAGATAAAACAACGGTCGATTTTGAGCTTGTCTAGTAGTGCTACTAAATCAATTAAATGAGCTGACATATCAAAATTATGCCGATAGCGACTTTTTCCGTATCCACGCAAATCTGGAGCTATAGTTTGATAGCGCCCAGATAAATGATTGGTGAAAACAGCAAGACTACTACCAGAACCAGGATGACCATGCAAGCACAGTAAGGGAAATCCTTGACCCTGAATATATAGGTTGAGAGATATAGCCCGATCAAGTTGATAGTTATCGACGAGATACTGGTTTTTCAATGTAACCACCTGCGTAGTCAATCACACAAATATTTCTATAGATTTTGTGGGGTCCGTAAGCAACACCAACAAGTTTGTAATCAGGATTGAAAATATTTTTCCGATAACCTCTTGATGGTACATTATCATCGATAATTAACTGCATCACGATATCTTGAGCGGTGCTTATACCATAACTGATATTTTCCCCAGCTGTCTTTTCCCATCTACCATAACGGTTAATCCGGGTAGATGGATTACTTCCATCACTCCCTTGATGACCTACAGTACCCTTAGAACCCTCATCTTTGGCGAGATCTTTAGCTGCTAAAGACATTCCCTTTGATGGACTAAGAGTACCCACAGGATGAACTGACCCAAGAAAAATAATAGCTTCGTCTACTGCTTTGGCACCTTCGTGAGTAATTAAATAGCTATCTTTGGCAATTTGTACTTGATTACCTTGAAATTGCTGGCGATACTTCTGCAGAATGGGAATATAAGAGCGGGGATTTAACCGAACCTTATTGGTTTCATTAATAACTTGAACTTCTAGTGGTGAAAGGTATTTAACTTTGGTTGAAATAATTGGTCGATAGTTTTTACTGACATCTTTACTAGTTTCTGCTCTCACCTGTTGGCATAATATTAACTGCTGAAATGAACTAGCAATCAGAGCTAAAGACAATAGTATCAAGAATCCCAAAGGTTGCATTCTATCCTCACAATTTTTCTAGAGAAATCTGTCAAGAGAGGCAGGGAAGCAGGGAGCAGGGAATAATTTATACTTGCTTGCTAAGGGCTAATACAATTGTTTTTAACAATAATCTCTGCTATGTAAACAAAAAAGCGTTTGATAAACAAGAGTTTTCTTTTCTCCCCTGCTCTTCTGCCTCTTTTTAGTGATTGTGTTGCAGCACTTGCTCAATGTCTGATACGTCTATCGCTCCAATGTAGTCTTGGCTTTTGAGTAAAAAGTAAGGCGTACCAGCAACTTGCAGCTTATCAGCTAGTTTAATATCCTTGTCGATCGCAGAGGGGGCTAAATTGCGATCGCGATTAAATTTAACCAAATTCAAACCAAGATTTTTGGCAATCTCTAAGTATAAAGGTTCACCTAACTGTTTTTGATGGGCAAATAAAGCATCGTGATACTGCCAAAATTTACCTTGTTGAGCAGCAGCCCAAGCAGCTTTAGCAGATGATAATGCTTGCGGATGAATTTGGGTCAAGGGAAAGAATTTATATACTAAAGCAAAGCGATGAGGATATTTAGTCAATAATTGTTGAAGTACTTTATGAGCCTGAGCGCAGTAGGGACATTGAAAATCCGAAAATTCTATAAGTATAGTCTTTGTTTGATTCGCATCTGTAATAGGAGAATTAGCGATCGCAGATCGAGGATTATTTTGCAACTCTTGGAGAAATTCTTGCCTAACTTGCGCTAATTTTTGCTGTTGCTGTTGTTGGTAAGCTCGGAGAGAATCCAGAATTGTTTCTGGATGCTGACGGATGATTTCCAGTACCTGCTGTTCTAACTGGGGATCAATTTTTGTATCAGCTTGAGCAGGAAGTGACCAATTAAAAACAAGACAAAGTGAACCTATAATGGTCCAATTACGGATAGTAGATAAGTTTTTCAGCATAGGATGGTACTCAGCAAATTAATACTTCCTCAGTATTGCTTGAAATTACCCAAAATGATAATTAAATTTAGAACAGGGTGGGGGAACAGGGAACAAGGAGCAGTGGGAGTAAGCATATGCTACTCATCCATTTCTTTCAAGGTAGCTAATGCTGAAGGAGATAGACGACTTAAATAACGGAATATCCAGTACTTAAAGATCGTAGCTAAAATTACCGGAAAGGTAGCAATGAAGGCGAAAATGATCGTTTCATTTGCTGCTAGACCCAAATGTTCTGCAAATCCTTCTAGTATCACTTCCCAGCCATGGGGAGAATGAAACCCTACAAACATATCTGTAAACAATATAATAACAAACGCTTTAGCGTTATTGCTTAAACCATAGAAAATTTTATCAATTAAAGATTTAACAAATACAATATCTTTCTTACCCAAAAATACAATGACAGCAAAGGCAATGATCGACATCAAATCCGCAAACACATTGCTAATAGCACGATTACTTTTATGCCTAAATTCCTCTGCAATTTCCTTGGCTTTGTCTTTAACTTTGTCTGCTATTTTTTTCTGTTCTTCCTCTAGTTCCTTGTTCTCTAATTCATGATGCAGAAATAAATCAAATTTCAATGTTTGTTGAAAAAGATTTAATTCCTTGAAAGCCTCTTTTTCCATATCAGAATTGAGGAAAACATGTATATAATTTTCACCTCTAATTTTTTCTACTACTGGATTAAGGATGATTCTTTGAGAGAGATACTGAGTCAAGAGAGGAACAATGACTAATATTAATAGAAATCTGATTGCTCTTTGAGTTCGACGACGAGATTTGCGGAATTTTTCCACAAATTCCGCTTCTGCCGATTTTTGGTTACTGAAATCCTGCGTAATCCTGCTAATTGTCGTGCCAATTGTCGCTGGTATCACAGTAGTAGCGTTCCATGGTGCGCGTGATGCGATCGCATCTAAATCTATTTCAGATAAATTAGTCTGGGTTATGGAGAACCCAGAATTATTTGACTGCGGCTTTTTACTTACTGGTTCATCACTATTAGTTGTATAAGATGGTGGACTATCCTCCATCTCATACTTAGATATTACTTGATCAATGAAATTAAGCTTGTCTAGTAATTGGGTAGAAGACCTTTTACTCAAATTGTTACTCAGTTTGAATTCAGTCAGTCGCACTTTAATAATAAACAAATTTCTAGTTAAACTACCTTGCCAATAGGACATAACAGTTTCTGTATAGTCCTGTGACTCACTAGAAATTTTTTTTCCGCCAAAATATTCTAGTTCAATATTTTTAATTTCTTGCGCTGACTGATATGCCGCAAATAATGCTCTTTCTGGAGTATCAATTAACCATTGATAGCACGAGAGCCAAGTTTGCTGTATTTTTCTGCCGATGACTACTATCGCTCTGGGGGAGTTATTATCTTGCATGGGAAGAGTGATTAATAGGGATGTTAGTCAATTATGTAGATTATTCTGGATATGTTCCAATCAAAGGATTGGGTACAGGAAAAGGACGATTTTCTATAATTTTAAATTGACCTATATTGGCATCATAGGCAAATACTCCTCCGCTTTCAATTTCATAAATCCAAGCATGTAAGGTTATGAGTCCACTATACATTTTAGACCGAATTATCGGATATGTTTCCAGGTTATCTATTTGAGTTAGGACATTCTGTTGAATAGCAATCTTTAACAGCTTTTCTGGGGGATAGTCCTTGTAGTTGTCCATAACTAGACGGCGTGTAGGTTCACCATAGCGTCTTAACCAATCATAAACTAAAGGCATCTGTTCAGAAAGGCTACCAATTTGCATTAATCCTTTCATGGCTCCACAATGGGAATGACCGCAAATTACCACGTCTTTGATGTTCAGAGCTTCTAAAGCATATTCTATTCCTGCTGCTTCAGCTCCATTAGAGCTTCCGTAAGCAGGTATGATATTACCTACGTTACGGATAATAAACAAATCTCCTGGTTGGCTTTGGGTGATTAAAAATGGATCGATTCTTGAGTCCGAGCAAGTAATGAATAATACTTCGGGGTTTTGTCCCTGAGACAAATGCTCAAATAGTTCCCGGTGTGCGATAAAATAGTTATCTTGGAAGTCATTTAGTCCGTCAATTATATTTTTAATTGGCACAGATTGATTCCTCTAGGTATATATATTGGTTAGGTCAGGTCTGAGCGATCCAGTCTGGCAAATAATATAATTAGCTGCAAAAACCCTATAATAAGCAAGGCAAAATTCTCAAGTCTAGTACAAAAATATCAAAGATCAGCAGAACTGTGTAAGTAGCCCGACAGCAATAATATCATATACTATCTATGATATTATTGCTATGATTGGTTCTGACATAGGGTAGTTAGGTGTCAGCCACAAAAAAGAGTTAGTCTGATGAGACTCAGCCTATGTATCGTTGTCAGCAATCTGACGACTAAAAGCCTATTTGCATTTATACACTAGGTCTAAAGTCAAGGTCTGACACAGCGCGTAAATATGGTGAAATTTTATGTTATACCCCTGGTGGGGAGAAATAGGTTAAGTAATTATTATTTGATTTAGAGCAAGTTGCAGGCAAAAGAGGTACGAACTTTCCAAAAAAAGCTTTACCCTAAACGGAAGCAGGAAAGATCTGCCAAGGCGAGGCTTTTACGCTGTTCCCCAACCATGCTGTATCAGATAAAATTATTATTCTGTTGAGTCTTTGGAGGATGAAAAGATTGTGCGAGATGATTTAGAAGGTTTAGAGATTAGTTATAAGGAACTGAAACATCTGACTAATTTGCCCATTAAAAATGAATTGAAGCTAGTTACTAATTTTCTGAGAAACTTAGGCAAGCTACTACTAGCAAAAATTCGTGGTACTGAAGGGGCTACCGTTATGTTTATGGGATTTTCTAGTTTTTTCTTTATATATTTATTATTTGATATTTTTATGAAAAGCTTTGCTAATTGGGTAACTTTACCTTCTGGGATCTTATTAATTCTTTTATCTGCTTGGCTGGGAGGAGTTATTCAAATTTGGTTATATGTTGTATGGAATATTAAAAATAACCTTCTCAAGGCTAAAATAACCAATTCTTTGCAAGTCTTGCTGAATGATGTTGAGAGATATAATACTGTAATTAAGGTGATAGACATCAATGATCAAATAGAAGCAGCTGGAAACTTAGAAGTTAGTATAAAAGAAAGGGATAAGGTTATAGAAGCGCTACAACTTACTAGAAAAGACCTAGTACGCGCTCTGAGAACAGAAAAGATTTTGCGAGAAAATAAAAATTTTATCTTGCATAATTCGGAATTATTTGCCAATAATTTAGTCGCGTTAGCGTCTATGCAGGTTACAGAGCAAGCATCGGAGCATAGTAAGTTATTGAATGAAGCGTTGCAAATCGCTTTAGATGTTCAATTTCAAATGAAAAAGATACAAGGTGAGATTTAGACTAGAACTACTAAATTTAATTCCCCTGGAAAAATTGATTTTGCTCCCCTATGGTGTAGAAGATAATACTATTCCCTAGGGAACAATTCTCCGATTAAGATCGAGTAAGACAAGTTGAGCAAATCATTTATTGATGCGTATATTAGCATGAATTGGCAAGAAATTAGAGGTAATTGGGTAGTCATACCTCGTAATCCTATAGGTATGATCCATTTTTTAGGCGGTGCATTTGTGGCTACTGCACCACATTTAACTTATCGTTGGCTTTTAGAGAATCTTGCTCGTAAAGGTTATGTTATTATTGCAACGCCATTTATCAACAGTTTAGATCATCAGGCGATCGCTAGAGCAGTGTTAATGCAATTTGAACGCACACAAGAGCGCCTGCGAGATTCTGGAAAACTAGATCAACAATATCTACCAACTTATGGTGTAGGACACAGTATGGGCTGTAAGCTCCACCTGCTGATTGGTAGTCTTTTTCCTGTGGAACGTGCTGGTAATATCCTCATCTCTTTTAATAACTTTGCTGCTCAAGATGCAATTCCAATGCTTGAGCAATTAAACTCGACTATAGCGATTGAATTTACTCCTACACCCAAACAAACTAACAGGTTAATCCAGGAAAGATATTGTATCCCACGTAATTTACTCATAAAATTTAGCAATGATCGCCTTGACCAGTCAGACATCTTAATCCAAATTCTCCAAGAGCGATTTCCAGAGATGTTAACAATCCAAAAGCTCCGGGGAAGTCATACGACACCCTTAGGGCAAGATATTAAATGGGAACCAGGAGCATCGTTTAATCCCTTAGATGCTTTAGGGCAATGGTTTAAACAAGAAGTATATCGGGAGTTAAACGAATTAAGCCGATGTATGCTCCTGTGGTTAAATCCATTATCACCACCAGGATAGTCGATCTCGTGTCCAATCCATTTTAGCCAATAATTTTGTTAGCCCGAATCATCTGATAATTAGTTATTCACTGTCAACTATTGATGATGTTCCAAATCCTCGTAATTGATGATGACTCTTCTGTTCAAATACTCCTGAAAAGGATGTTAGAAAAACAGGGTTATCAAGTAATTGTTGCCAATAATGGAGCAGAAGGAATCGCTAAAGCCTATGCTTGTCCTCCTGCCATGATTATTTGTGATTGGATGATGCCAGGTATGACGGGAATTGATGTTTGTAAGCGTATCAAGAAAGAGTCTAATTTGTCTACTACATTTTTTATTTTACTCACATCCTTAGATTCAGTAGCAGACCGCGTCAAAGGATTAGATGCAGGTGCGGATGAATTCATCTCCAAACCAGTGGAAAAAAATGAACTAGAAGCTAGAGTCAGGGCTGGACTGCGATTACATCAATTAAGTCGGGATTTGCAAACACAAAAGTTGCTTTTAGAAACCGAACTGACAGAAGCAGCAGAATATGTTAAATCACTATTACCTTTCCCGATAACTCAACCATTTCAGATTAGTTCCCGCTTTATTCCCTCTCGACAACTTGGGGGTGATTGTTTTGATTATTACTGGCTTGACAGTAATTACCTGGCAATCTACTTATTAGATACGGCTGGACACGGGCTTAAAGCAACTCTTCCTTCTATTTCGGTACTGAATTTACTCCGCTCTAGAGCAATGAAAGAACTCAATTACTACCAACCAAGTAATGTATTAAAAGCTCTAAATGATACTTTCCAGATGAATTATCGAAATGATAAATACTTTACTATTTGGTACGGAGTTTATAATCGGGTTAGCCGCGAGCTAATTTACGCTAGCGCCGGACATCCTCCAGCAATATTGATATCTAGTGATTCACACAATAATCACCATTTAAAGCTGTTAAAAACTACTGGTATGCCTGTTGGCATGTTTCCAGAAGCCAATTATGTAGATGATTTCTGCTGGGTAGATAGGCTGAGTAAACTATATATTTTTAGTGACGGAGCCTATGAAATTACTAGACAAGATGGAAGTCTCTGGAATTTGGATGGATTCATTGAACTACTATTAAGTTTACAACATACAAATGATTATCAGTTAGAGAGCATACTTAATTACTTAACAGATCTAAACGCCAAAGAGCTATTTGATGATGATCTATCTATTTTAGAAGTTAAGTTCGATTAATTAACTCTTTTACTACAAAACTTTGTGAAAAGTGTCTTGATTAGGAAATATTTCAAACACTTCATCCATACCAGTCAACTCAAATAGTATCCTAACTTGTTCATTAATCGAACAAATAGCCATTCTGATATTTGCCGCTCGCAAGGCTTTAAATGCCAATACTAAAGCGCCTAAGCCAGAACTATCGATGAAAGAAACATCTTGACAATCAATTAATAGAACTTTTGTACCATTTTCCAGTGTTTCATTCACTTTTTTGCGAAACTCTGGTATGCTACTAGCGTTTAAGTTTCCTTTGAGTTTAATAATTTCTACGTATTGAATCATAACTAGTTACTCTACTTAAAGTCAGCGTTATCTGAGGTTTATTTAGTATAGTAAGATTATCATAATAATGGGTATTACATAAACGAATATTTATTTAATATGATTATATAGTGATTAATCGTGCATCACTGGTTAAAAGCATTGATTTAATCGTTAATTTTGGTTATTTCTGTTTGGCGCAAGGGAATAGTGATCGCAAATGTAGCTCCGCTCCCTGGACATGAAATACATTCCAGAGAACCGCCATGACGTTGGGTAACGATTTGGTAGCTAATCGACAGACCCATTCCAGTACCTTTACCAATAGGTTTAGTAGTAAAAAATGGGTCAAATAGGCGTGATTTAATATCTTCTGTAATGCCAATTCCGTTATCTATAATATTAATGCTCACTTTATCTGTACCTAGTAATTGGGTGATAATCTGAATTTGAGGATCTCGAACCATATCTCCCTTTAGTATTGCATCTTCCATAGCATCTATAGCATTCGCTATAATATTCATAAACACTTGGTTCAACTGACCAGGATAACACTCCACTAAGGGTAATTGACTATATTCTTTAATCACCTCAATTGCTTGCCGATTAGGTGTGATCTTCAAACGATGATTCAGAATCATCAATGTACTGTCAATACCTTCATGGATATTAACCACTTTCATCTCAGCCTCATCCATACGAGAAAAAGTCCGCAAAGAAATCACAATCTCCCGAATCCGGTCTGCTCCAACTTCCATAGAATGGAGTAGTTTGGGTAAGTCTTCAATGATAAAGTCCAAATCTATTTCTTCTATTAATGCATCTATTTGAGGTACTGACTTAGTAAAATACTCTTGATAAAGTTTGACTAATCTAACTAAATCTTGAATATATTCATTAGCGTACGTGATATTGCCATAAATAAAGTTAACAGGGTTATTGATTTCATGAGCAATACCTGCTACTAATTGACCCAATCCGGACATCTTTTCACTTTGTATTACTTGTATTTGAGCCTGCTGGAGTTCTTCCATTGCTCTTTCCAAATTAGCAGTTTGTTTTTTTAACTGCGTTTCTGCCTTTTTGCGTTTACTAATATTAATTGTGGTTCCCACCAAGCGATAGATTTTACCTGCGCTATTTTTCAACGGATTTATTGTAGTAATAAACCAATTCTTTTGTTCATTGATTGTTAGAGCTTCTTCATAAGTATTAGATTTACCTGTTTTCAGAGATTTATTAAATCTTTGACGCACTGCTGTGCCTTCTTCCATACCAAATATTTGTTCTGGCGTTTTGCCAATTACATCTGCGCTACTGATATCTGTTAACTTTTCTGCATATGAGTTCCAACCAGCATAAATCAGCTCGCCATTTGCTAAAACATCAACCACAAATATGAGATGTTCTACACCTTCATAAATACTACGCAAAAACTGCTCCTGTTCTCTTAACTGTAATTCAGCCTGATTTAGTTCTGTTATATCAGTGATTGCAGATAAACACGCTAGTTTTTTTTGAGAGTTTCTTAACTCTAACTCGGTCTGGTTATATGTAGGTGCGCCTATTACTAGCCCATCCCAAGTAACTGAATTATCTGCTTCTACGTGATAATGCTTTGTAATATCATGAATAATACCAATAATAAATTGATTTTTCTGCCGATCCTCAAAGAAAAATTTCTGAGTGAGAATATAATGTGACACACCACCAACATCTGTGACAAACTCGGCGTTTTGCACCATATTACCTGTGGTAAAGACCAATTCATCCTTTTCCCAAAATACATCTGCTTCTGTTTTAGGAAAAAAATCATAGTCTGATTTGCCCAATAGTTCTTGAGGTGTCCGTCCCAAAATCCGACACAAGGCATCGTTCACTAGTATCCAACGATGCTGCCTATCTTTCACAAATATGGGGTCTGCGACTTGATTAATGATTTGGTAGAGAAATTCAGTGGAGAGATCCCCTGTTTGGTGTCTCAGCGAATGATCAAGAGCCAGTTCCTGTTGTTGATTGAGGGTATTGTCCTGTTCCATATCCCAAATTCCTATTTTATCAATCCTGAACTTGCTGATCAATCATTTTTAATCTCACTGCGATCGCCCCAGGAAAAGTTCCTACTTAAATGACAATATAGCTGCTTAGTATGGGTGTTTAGCGTTAATTTTTATGCTGAAAAATTTTATAGGGATTCAGAGCATGACTACTCTTGCCCGATAAAGTAACTTTTTACCTTTACGGTATCCAATATAACGCACCTTGACTATTTCCCCCAATTTTGGTTCTCCTGCTAGTACTTGATGCACTTGAGGGTCATAGGTGACTTGGGCATCTACTGTACCAATTGCTTCCACTCCCCATGCTTGTAAAAGTTTTTCTAAAGGTTTTTGAACTAAAGGAACTATACTAATTGCTGCTTTTTGGGGATCTGATTGAGCAATCTGGGCGGCTGTTGGCCAGAAAATAAGTAAAGACTCCAAAATTGCCAAACTCGATTCCTGAAAATCCTGTTCTAATATCTCTCGCTGATTTGCCAATTGTGCTGACAGGCGATCGCACTCTATTTGTAAATCTGTAACTTTTTGTAATAATTCACTAGTGTCAGGATATTTTTGATGCTTGAGTTCTAATTTAACTAATGGTACAGAAAAATTGGCGATTAATTCATTTAAGGATATATGTAAAGTTGCTGCTATCTTGAGCAATACATCCAACCGCATCTGCTCTAATTTTCCTGCACGCAACCGCCGAATTTGTTGCTGTGAAATACCAGATACCTGACTTAAGGACTTAAAACTAAAAATACCGACTTTCCCCATTAAGTCTTGTAATTTGCTGGTGAAATCCGGGTCGCTCATAGAAACTCTAGTGATAATTTATACTAAAAAGAGCAGAGAAAAAGAGTATGCTTATTCATTCATATTCTCCCCCTGCTCCCCTACCTCTTCTCTATTCTTCCAACAAACTTCTCAACATCCAAGCTGTTTTTTCGTGGACTTGAATTCTTTGGGTGAGTAAATCAGCACTAGGTTCATCGTTAACTCTATCGACGACTGAAAAAAGAGACCTAGCTGTGCGAATCACAGCTTCTTGTCCTTCCACTAGTAATTGGATCATTTCTTTCGCCTTAGGAACACCTGAAGTTTCTGGAATCGAACTCAGTTTAGCATATTCGCTATAGGTTCCTGGTGCTGGATAACCCAGTGCTCTAATTCGTTCAGCAATTAAATCAACTGCTAGAGCAAGCTCTGTATACTGTGTCTCAAACATCAGGTGTAGGGTCTGGAACATCGGACCTGTAACATTCCAATGAAAATTATGCGTTTTGAGATATAGTGAATAGGTATCAGCCAATAACCTAGATAAACCCTCAGTTATTTCGGCTCTACTTGCTGCATCAATCCCAATATTTAGATTTTTAACTGTTGTAGAAGATATCATCACTGTTTCTCCATGATATACCATGAGTATCTGATTACCCTAAACAAATCATAGTCGTTATGACTTTGTTTTACAAGTTTTTGTCCAAAAATAAAGACAAATGTTGCTTTCGGAGTGCTTGTACAAAGAAAACACTTAACTATCCAGCCGCCAGAGAGTGGGTCTTAGACATGAAAAAACTATTCTGGCGTTCTTCCTACTCAATGGTGATGATGTTTTCTTTATTAGGAGTGACTTTTGTCCGCAGTCCTATTGTGAGAAATGATATCTTACTCAAGGTAGGAATTATCCAAAGATTTGGGGCTGCGCCCAAAGATAAGCTGCAAATATTGCCACTCAAGGGCGATCGCCTGAGATTAAAGTTGCTCTTAGAGAAAAATATTCAGCAAACCATATTCACGTCAAATCCTATCCAGCTAGAAACTGTTACCAAAAAATTACCTCAACCGGAACTAGCAGAAATATTAGTTCTAGGTAATTATCGCACTTATGAAACTGCGGAAGATAGTGCGCAAAAATGGCATAGCCAAGGGATAGAAGTCGAAATAGCACAACCGGAACACTGGCAAGTCTGGGCAAAAAGAGATGTTTATAGTACACCTTTGCTCAGAAGATTACTTTTGCAGGATTTACAAACTTCTGGTGATAAAGAAGTTTACTTGGATACAAAGCTCAGACAACAACTACAACAAGTTAACTTGGTAGTGAATGGTCAGAACTACAACAGCAATTATCTAGAAATTAGCAGCAGTAGACATTTATTGCGAGTTAATCGAGAAGAGAAACGAGATAATACCAATCTCTATCCTGGAAGTATAATACTACAGCCTAATGCCTACGGTACTTATACACTAGTTAATGAAGTACCTTTAGAAACATATATACGAGGAGTCCTACCCGATGAAATAGGTAATGACGTACCAAAAGCAGCTGCAGAGGCTCAAGCAATCATTGCTCGTACATATGCCCTACGCAATTTGCGGAGATTTGCTATAGATAATTACCAGTTATGTGCTGATACCAATTGCCAAGTCTATTCTGGTCTAAGTAGAGTATCTACTAATACGGATTGGGCATGTGCATCTACTAGAGGTTTAGTACTCACTTACAACCAAGAATTAATCGATGCTTTATATTCATCTAACACAGGGGGTGTAACTGCGGCTTTTAGTGATATTTGGCGTGGTTCAGATCGTCCTTATTTACGACCAAAATTAGATGCAACTACAAGCGTTTGGGACTTGTCTACCAAAACATTAAACAATGCTCATAATTTCCAGCAATTCATGCATCTGCAAACAGGTTTCAATGAAAGTGGCTGGAGTTTCTTCCGTTGGCGAAGGGAAACTAGTATGCAGGATATAACTAAAGGCTTGCAGAAATTCCTGCAAGCTAAAAATAGCCCTTATGCCAAATTACATCAAGTCCAGAGTCTAGCTGTAACTAAACGCAGCCTAAGTGGGCATATTTTGGAGTTAGCTGTAAAAAGTGATGCTGGTAGTTTTGTTTTGTATAAAGATGAAGTTCGTAGTGCCTTTACTGCCCCAATGAGTACTCTTTTCTACCTCCAACCGTTGAATAAAGATAAACCCTATCTTTGGGGATATGCCTTTATTGGTGGTGGATTAGGTCATGGAGTGGGCTTAAGCCAGATAGGTACCCAAAGTTTAGCCCGTGCGGGTTGGTCAAGTGCCAAAATCCTGCAATTTTACTATCCACATACACGCATACAAATACTAAATAAAGAAATCAAATTCTTTTCAAACTGACAATTCTAATCAAATTGCGAGATTCTCTGGAAAGCAAAGGGAAGATCAACGGAATTTAGGTGTTTTACTTCCCTTTGAGTTCATAAACCAGAAAAAGGAAAAAGCGACGATTGTGACTTAGGCTAAAAACAGAAAAGATGGAGCAACAAGCCTTATTTAATTGCTAGTACTCGCAAAAATATACTTGTAAAGGTTCTATTTTTAGACCTGTCTCTTAGTAAAGCTCTTCTTCCTTATGGGTTTCAATTGTGACATCTGATGTAGGATAAGCAACACAAGTCAATACATAACCAGATTCAATTTGATCGTCATCTAAGAAGGATTGATCAGATTGATCTACAGTACCACTTACAAGCTTACCAGCACAGGTAGAGCAAGCACCAGCGCGACAAGAATATGGTAGATCTAAACCAGCTTCTTCGGCAGCATCTAGGATATATTCATCTTCAGATACCTCAATGGTTTTATTCAAACCTTCAGTTTCGTTAATTAATGTAACTTTGTAGTTTGCCATTTGATATTCCTCTTTTTTCCAGTATGTTGTACAACTTGTCTGCAAATTAAACCAGCAGTTATCCAGGGGAGGGCAGAATTTCTCCGCCTGATGTTCAAGGCTAACTGGTAATTTAGATTTGCTTCAACTCTGATACTACGGGAAAAGTTTAAGCTTGTAACTGAAAAATCACCCCGATTAGTAATGAAATTTAGTTAATTGCCACTAATAAGTTTTTCTTATACAAAACTGCATCTGGGGGACAAAGAATCGTGTCAATACTAGTTGAGGATGAGATGCTCCTACATCAGGGTTTCCGGTGATGACAGTACGAACAGGATTTATATTCTGATAAAATGTGTAAAAATGGGTTACTATGATTAATCAGTCATCAGACTCAACCAGCAAAAGTTGGGTCAAGTAAGTGTTTAACTAAGAGGCACATTTGAACAAAACAAAAGTGCGGGTGGGTTTAGTTGGTACTGGCTATGCGGCCAAGCAAAGAGCCGAGGCTTTGCTTAAGTCTGAACAAGCAATCTTAGTGGCGATCGCAGGCAACAAGCCTGAAAATACAGCAGATTTTGCCCATGAGTACACAGCAGAGAACATGAGTTCTTGGCAGGAGTTGATTAAACGAGAAGACTTAGATTTGATCGTCATTGCCACAATTAATCGTGATCATGGTATAATCGCTCATGCTGCGCTGGCTAGTGGGAAGCATGTGATTGTAGAATATCCCTTAGCTCTAGATTTAGATGTAGCCCAACAACTAATTACTTTAGCCAAAGCGCAAAAAAAACTACTTCATGTAGAACATATTGAGCTTTTAGGTGGTTTGCATCAAGCTATAAAACAGAACTTAGAGCGACTTGGACATTTGTTTTATGTACGTTATAGTACGGTTAATTCACAGCATCCTGCACCCCGAAAATGGACTTACCAACATCAACTATTTGGGTTTCCTTTAGCTGGTGCTCTATCCAGGCTACATCGTCTCACGGACTTGTTTGGTAAAGTAAAGACAGTTAACTGTCATCAACGTTACTGGGAAACAGCAGGAGACTATTTCGGGACTTGTTTTTGTACCGCTCAACTCTGCTTTGCTAGTGGATTATTAGCGGAGGTAATTTACGCTAAGGGAGAAATGCTTTGGGTTTCAGAACGTAAATTTGAGATCCACGGTGAAAAAGGCGGTTTAATTTTTGATGGGGATAGCGGAATTTTCATGCAATCTGGGCCCATAGAGCCAATAGAACTAGCTACGCGTCGAGGGTTATTTGCTCAAGATATGAATATGGTGTTAGACCATTTACTTTATGATACGCCCTTGTATATAACTCCAGAAGAAAGTTTATATACTCTAAAAGTCGCAGATGCGGCGCAAAGAGCCGCAAATACAGGACTAACTATATTTTTGACAGAAGATCTTTAGCTAAAGTTATGATGAGAGCCGAACAAATAGTTATTTTATCCCAAAGAGAAATTGCCAAAATGCGGCAGGCTGGGCAACTGGCTGCCCAACTTTTACAACACTTAGAACCTTTAGTTCAACCAGGTATCAGTACTCTGGAACTGAACGATGAAGCAGAACGTTGGACATTAGCTCATGGAGCCAAAAGTGCGCCTTTGGGATATAAAGGATTTCCCAAATCGATTTGTACCAGCGTCAATGAAGTAATTTGTCATGGTATACCAAATGCTAAAGAGATTCTGCGTGAAGGCGATATCATTAATATAGATGTGACACCAATTGTGGACGGTTATCACGGTGATACATCTAAAACGTTTATTGTAGGCAGTACTACTCCTAAGTCCCAACAGTTGGTAGAAGTAACCGAGAAATGCCTTTATCTGGGAATTGCTGAGGTAAAGCCAGGGGCTCGAATTGGTGATATTGGTGCAGCTATTCAAGAATATGCTGAATCTCAAGGATTTTCTGTAGTCAGAGATTTTGTGGGTCATGGAGTTAGTCATATTTTTCATGCTGCGCCAGATATTCCTCATTATGGGGATAGAGGAACCGGTAAACTTCTCAGACCAGGAATGGTCTTTACAATTGAGCCGATGATTAATGAAGGTACTTATGAAGTAGAAATGCTCAGTGATGGTTGGACGGCTGTAACTCGCGATCGCAAACTTTCCGCCCAATTTGAGCATACATTAGTAGTCACGACAGACGGGGTGGAAATTCTGACTTTACCAGAAAATTGAGTTACTTGGGATTATAATGTATAATTTCACTTAAAATTTAAGTTGGTATAGCATGGTTCCTTGGCGTTGCTTGATTGCTTCTGGCTTAATTAGTCTTATGACAGTAGGATGTAGCAATTCGGCAAATTCATCCAAATTATCCGCTCAAAAAACTCAGCAAGTCTTAGAAGAAAACAATGTAAGCCAGTTGTGGAGTACAGCGAAAGTCCTACAAAAAGCAGAGAGTTTGTTGCAGCAAGGCAATAACTATTTAGATGCTCAACGTTACCAGGATGCTCTTACAGCTTATGACAAAGCAATTACCATAAAAGCTAACAGTGTAGATTTATGGATTAACAGAGGTGATGCTTTAGCTAGCTTAGGGCGGAATGAAGAAGCATTAACATCTTATGAAAAAGCAATTGCTATCCAACCAAATCAGGATGAGGCTTGGTTCAACAAAGGTAATGTTTTAACTAATTTAAATCGCTACCAGGAAGCAGTTAAAGCGTATGATGAAGCAATTGCGATTAAATCCGACAAAAAAGAAGCTTGGATTAATCGCGGGATTGCCCTTACAAGACTGGAAAAATACAATGAAGGACTGGCATCTTATAACAAAGCACTAGATATTAGTTCAAATTTGGATAAAGCATACTATAACAAAGCCTGTAACTATGCTTTACAAAATAATTTATCACTAGCAATAGAAAATCTCCAAAAAGCGATTAAACTAGTCCCTGAGAAATACCGCCAATTAGCCCGCACAGACCCAGATTTTGGGCAAGTACGTAGCGATCCTAAATTCCAAGAATTGATTAAATAGATAGGGAACAGGGAACACGGAACACGGAACGGGGATATGATAGTGGTTAAGTCCGAAATTCTCATCCGCCCGATGGTTGACAATATGAGTGATTATCAGTTAATGGCTAAATGGCGGTCAGATGAGAGAGTACTATACTTTTATGGGGGTCGAGATTATCCCTACGACTTAGAACAAGTCATCAAAATATATCAACCTAGAGTTAGAGGCAAAGAGGCTTTTATTCCCTGCATGTTCACTTATAATAGGGTAACTATAGGCTATTTACAGTACTATCATCTGCCAGATTTACCAGAAAATGTCAGACAACAATATTGTCTAGAAACCCTAGACCATGTTTACGGTATAGACATGTTTATTGGTGAGCCGGATTATTGGAATCACGGAATTGGTACGAAAGTTCTGTCATCAGCTATAGAGTATATTTTTGCCCATTTGTCAGCTGCGGCTATTGTCATCGATCCAGATGTTAAAAATTTGCGCGCTATTCGTTGCTATGAAAAATGTGGTTTTACTAAAATCAGGTTATTACCGTCCTATGGAGTACATGAAGGGAAGTATCAGGATTGCTGGCTGATGGCAATAGAGCGCAATAAATCTTAAACTGAAAGTACACTAAAAAAAATCAAGATAGTCTACCTTCTTACGTAGCTATTCATACAGTACTCAAGACTCAAATGCAAAAAACAAGTACAAGAATTTGTATATTAGGTGGGGGTTTTGGTGGTCTCTATACCGCCTTACGTTTAAGCCAGTTACCTTGGTTGTCTGGACTAAAACCGGAAATTGTTTTGGTGGATCAAAGCGATCGCTTTCTTTTTTCCCCGCTACTTTATGAATTGCTGACCGGGGAACTGCAAACTTGGGAAATTGCGCCACCCTTTGCAGAGCTATTCCAAGGGACTAGTATCCGATTTCAGCAAGGGGTTGTCTCAGAAATTAGCGTAGACCAACAATTGGTCAAACTACAAGATGAGTCAGAGATTAAATACGATCGCTTAGTCCTGGCCTTAGGAGGTGAAACAACTTTAGATTTAGTACCTGGAGCTGACAAGTATGCTTATGTCTTCAAAACAATAGCTGATGCTTATCAATTAGAAGAGAGATTGCGTGCTTTAATTGAATCTGATACAGATAAAATCCGCATTGCGATTGTTGGTGGTGGTTATAGTGGTGTAGAACTCGCTTGTAAACTAGCAGATAGACTGGGTGAAAGAGGAAGATTACGCCTGATCGAAATTAGTGACCAGATTTTGCGAACTTCTCCAGAATTCAACCGAGAAGCAGCGAGAAAAGTTTTATTGAATAAAGGTGTATTTCTAGATTTAGAAACACGAGTAGGAGCGATCGCAGCAGATAGCATCTCGCTAGAGTACAAAAATCAATTAGATACAATTCCAGTAGACTTGGTAATCTGGACAATCGGCACAAGAGTTGTACCTATAGTCAAAACCCTACCATTGAAGCTAAACCAACGTGGTCAAATTACCATCACACCAAAACTACAAGTCCCTGACTATACAGAAATCTTTGCTTTAGGAGATCTGGCTGATTGTCGAGATGAAGCAGGACAGCAAGTTCCATCTACAGCCCAAGTAGCATTCCAACAAGCTGATTATGCTGCTTGGAATATCTGGGCTAGTTTAACTAACCGTCCTTTATTGCCTTTCCGTTATCAACCATTGGGAGAAATGATGACATTAGGCATAGATAACGCCACTTTTACGGGCTTGGGCATCAAATTAGATGGTTATTTGGCCTATCTGGTTCGCCGTTTAGCCTATTTATATCGATTCCCTACTTTAGAACATCAACTAAAGGTGGGATTTAATTGGTTAGTCCGCCCACTGATAGACTTAATCGTTGAGTAGAATAGATAAAAGTCCCTCAATTTTAATCAAATTAAACATATGCTAGACTTTCTTAATCCACTTCTAGGTCGTCATCCCGAACGCATCAAGGCCAACATAGAAATTTATACATGGCAAACCTGCCCTTATTGTATTCGCGCTAAAATGCTACTCTCTTGGAAAGGTGCTAAATTTACTGAGTATAAAATTGATGGCGACGCAGCAGCCAGAGCAAAAATGGCAGAACGTGCCAATGGACGGCGTAGCGTACCTCAGATTTTTATCAATAACCAACACATTGGCGGTTGTGATGATATTTATCAATTAGATAGTCAAGGTCAGCTTGACCCATTACTCACCCAATCTGCTACGAATATTAACTAAAGATGTTGGTTGAATCTCCAGAATATCTTATACATAAACAATGGATGAGTACTGCCTGGGAACTAGCACAATCTGCAGGTGAAGCTGGTGAGGTTCCTGTTGGAGCTGTGATTATTGATGCAGATGGTCAATTAATCGCTGGAGGTGAAAATCGCAAAGAACGCGATCGCGATCCTACAGCCCATGCTGAAATTATCGCTATTAGAACAGCAGCAAACATCTTAAAAACTTGGCGGCTCTACCAATGCGTACTTTATGTTACTTTGGAACCTTGCCCTATGTGTGCAGGAGCGATTGTGCATTCGCGCTTGGGAACTGTTGTTTACGGAGTGGATGATACAAAAACTGGCTCTATCCGTACTGTTATCAACATCCCAGATAGCGCAGCTTCTAATCATCAATTAAAAGTGATTGGAGGTATCTTAGAATCGGCTTGTCGAGAACAGTTACAGTCTTGGTTTGCTGCTAGACGAATACAGCAAAGTTAACAGCCAGAGATAAAAGTGTCCAATTAGTCACACACAAAATCACCAAGAAAATCTACTGTGTAACTAGTTGAATCTTTAATTAAATCTTTAGTTAAGTCTTTAATTAAGTCTTTGCTGTATTCAACCAGGCAACTAGCAGCTACCATGATGGAACTTCACTCTACTTCTACCGATGTTCAAACTACTACAGGGAATTCACAATTTACTCCTGTAACCAATGAGAGTAATACGCGGGTTTATCCTTGGTTGGTCTCTCTCGCCTATTTTTGGGGAAGTCGGTTTGTCATCCCGGCATATTTTGGGCAAATTCAAATTATCGGTAGGGAAAATATTCCCCCAACCGGACCTGTAATTCTCGCTCCTACTCATCGAGCACGTTGGGATTCTTTACTTCTACCTTACGCTGTCGGTCGTCTGGTTACTGGTAGAGATATGCGGTTTATGGTGACAAGTAGTGAGTGCCAAGGAATACAAGGTTGGTTTATCCTCAGGATGGGAGGATTTCCTGTGGATGTCAATCGTCCAGCGATCGCCACCCTGCGTCATGCAATTGAGCTTATGCAACAAGGCGAGATGTTAGTTATCTATCCAGAAGGGGGAATTCATCGAGATGGTAAAGTTTATCCCTTAAAATTAGGAGTTGCTCGTTTGGCTTTGTTAGCAGAATCTAGCTATCCCAATCTAGGTATAGAAATCGTACCCATTGGTATTAATTACAGTCAGGCTCATCCTCAATGGGGTACGAATGTGAAAATTCATATCGGTGTTCCACTCAAAGTAGCAGATTATATAAGTGGTAGCCTCAAAGATAACGCTAAAAGCCTGACAGCAGACTTAAGCAGTCGTTTGACCCCACTGAGTATAAATTATCCTGAAAACAGGAATATCTAACATATGATATCAATAATCAATAACCAATAACTAATTCCCAACTGTGTAATTGACCAATATCTTGTGGTGAATAGTCAATTATCTGCAATTTCCAACTTCCATTAGCTGGAACTGCCAGTAATTGGTCAAGCACTGGATGAGATTTGATTGTATAAGTAGTTTGGAGAATCGTTTGACGACCCAGAGTACGACTTTGAAGTAATATCCTTTTACTATTGGGAGCGATTAAATAAATTTCTATATCTCCTAAAAAGTCATGAGTGATGTTGACTGAAACTTCTATATCTCGAATTGTCGCATTTTGAGCAATAGCAATTTCACTAGTGACTCCTGATAACTGATTGTCAGGAATTGCTAGCTGGGTTTTATTTTGAAAGTGCAATTTTGTCAAAGGCTGTGAGCTTGAAGTGAGAAGCTGTTGGGCTGCATACACAGCCTTAGCTGCATTCACCTTACCATAGCCAAACCATTGACTATGACCATGATGATCGTAATTGCCCAAACTCAAACCCAATTGAGCATCTGGCTTAGGGTCAACGATCTTGTCAGCCGTATCTTGTAGAATACCCTTGACTTGTTTAGCTATTAAGTGGGAATTGATGGATAAAACTAGTGCTGCTACCCCTGCAACTATGGGAGTAGCGCTAGATGTACCACCAAAGTTAGTGGTATAGTTACCTGAATCATAGCCAGCTACTCCTACTTGGTCTGTAGTGAGTATTCCTCTACCAGCTAGGGGTTGGGAAATTATTGGTTGTGTATAGGTAAACCCTTTATCTTCCAGCCATATTCCGGGTATGGCATTATTGCTTGGGGCGCAAACAGATATATTGGCTCCCCAATTACTATAAGCAGCTTTTGTATTTAAACTAGTGGAAGCAGCTACAGGAATCACGTCTGGATGTATAGCAAATCCATTTAGCCAAGTTGTTTGTCCATTTAAAGTGTCTTTTGGCCATTTTTTCTCATTGACAACACCATTGATTGGGCGGTTAGCATTACCCGCTGCAAATGTAATTACACACCCCTTACCATCTCTCCCCGCAGTAGCTGCATAAGTAATAGCAGCCCTTTGGCGTAAAGACAGAGTGAAATAAACACTATCTGCTCCCCAACTACAGGAAATGACGCTTGCTCCTTTGTCAACTGCCCAATGGAATATTTCTTCAATCCCTTGATCATCCAAAAATCCAGTCATCCCTATGGGCATAAATGCGCAACCAGGAGCCACTCCCACAATTCCTATACTATTCTCTTCAGCTATGGCTAGACCTGCACAAGCAGTACCGTGGCTAGTTGCTTGCTGTTGGGATATAGGTGGGAAGTTATTTTCCTGGAAATCTCTAGGAGCGACCACTTTACCTACACCTTGAAAATCTGGATGTGTCAAATCAAAGGAATTATCTGCGATCGCTATAACTATAGAACGGACACCACGAGTCATATCCCATGCTGGTTCGACAGAGATATGAGAACCTAAAGTCAATAGATCACCACCTTGATGGTTGAGATACCATTGCTGAGGATACATTGGGTCGTGGGGTTTATAGTGTGTTTGGTGTTGGATGAGAATATTTGGTTCGGCGACTAAAATTTCAGGGAGTTGTTGTAACTTATGAGTAATTTTTAGCGGGTTTTCTGTTGCTTGTTTACTGACAAGAAACACAAATGCGTTAGGTACTCCCAGAACTGGTTGAACTTGAACTAGTCTATTGAGGGTGCTGATGGTGTTGACTCTAGCAGCGTCTACCCAATCAGCAAATTGAATAGTGATTTGGTCAGTCAGATAAATATAACTGCCATAGTGGTTTTTTAGCCTGTAAGCATGACTGGCGAAAGCCACGTTAGGATCGGCTCGGACTTGAGCCATTGCTATCTCCAACTGACTGGACTCTACCAAGAATAATTCTAATTGTGCTTGAGGGATGGTACGTTGCCAATTTCCCCAGGTCTGAGGAAACTGCTGCTCGTCTGTGGGAATGCGGCTGAGTAGCCGCAAGGTAAATCGGTCTGTGGCTTTTTCTAAAATTAACTCTTCACCACTACGCTGTAGAATTAATCCCAAATTACTTTTTGAGGAATCTGTAGGGTGAGCATCCACAGAATTAGGGCTGTTGCTCATAGAAAATGAGTTTATTTTGTTTAATATACACCAAAGACCGGGAACAGCGATCGCTTAGTTTATCGTCAATCCAGACGGAATTAACTCCAAAGTGCCTGATAATTTGTTTTACCTGGGGTACAAACAGAGTTAAGATACCCGAAGTTTGTTATTATTTAGTCCCAAACTTAAAGTCCAAACTTAAAGTCCAAACTTAAAGTCCAAAATTACTCAAGAAATTAATCCCGTCGGAGTTTCAATGAACCTTACTTCCAGCCAAGTACATCGCTTCACATCCTTGCTACTGCTCGTTGCTTGCTATGGGATTTGCAGTGATATACTGCCTGCCAAAGCAGAACAGGTACCACAACTTCCTACCAAAAATGTACCCCAACCCATAAACCCCGATTCACCCAACAATTTACACCCGCAAAGTCAAAATAGCGGCATTCTCAGCTTGGAAGAAGGTCAGCATCTGCTGAAGGATTCCGAAGCAGCTGTTGCGGATCAGAAATATGATGTTGCTAAGAAGAAATTGCAAGATGCACGTCTGGTGTTCAACCAACTATCCACTTTTTATCAGGATCTGAATAATAGTTTTGCTGGTATTGATATCCGTATATCTGATTCCCTGCGGAAAAAAGCTTTACAAGCAGCCGAACTCAGGGATGAATCTGCTTATCGACTAGCATTAGTACACAGAGCCCTGAATCAATCAGAATTAGCTATACCTCTATTAGTACAAATTATCAAAAGCGAAAATCCTACCAGGGATCTGGGCAAAAAAGCTTATCGACAGCTATTTGAATTGGGATTTGTGGACTCACCATATCCACGAACACAGACTGATTCTGGTAAATAAGTACAAAGACAACAACTACCATTTAGTGCAACCAATCCTTTCAAATTTGCTAATACCATAGAGAAGTAAGTTTTTTTGAGAATTGCGATGATTAGTCCACAACAGGTTGAAGCCATGATCAAAGCGAAGTTACCAGACGCTCTGGTTCTGGTGCAAGACTTGACTGGTGGCGGTGACCACTATCAGGTAACAGTAGTTTCATCGCAGTTTGCAGGTAAAGGTCTGGTACAACAACACCAGTTAATTTATGGTGCATTGCAGCAAGCTATGTCATCCGAAGCAATTCATGCTTTAGCTCTCAAAACATATACGCCTGAAGCATGGACTGTAACAGCGCCTTGATCAAAATTGGGAATGAGGAAATATCTAAACTATGAAACCAGAAACTCAAGCAAAAATCTCTGACTTGATCCAAAAAAACAAAATTTTTGTTTTTATGAAAGGAAACAAGTTAATGCCTCAGTGTGGATTTTCTAACAATGTTGTTCAAATCCTTAGTACCTTGGGTGTTCCTTTTGAGACATATGATGTACTCTCAGATGAAGAGATTCGTCAGGGAATTAAAGAATATTCCCAATGGCCAACTATTCCCCAAGTATACATAGATGGTGAATTTGTTGGTGGCTCCGATATTTTGATAGAACTATATCAAAATGGCAAATTGCACGAGATGGTAGAAGTCGCCCTTGCTTCGTAAAACAGTCAGATAAGATTCCCCTCAGCCTTAAACTACTTATAAGTGTCTGAGGGGGGTAAATAAAAAATCACTTACAAATGTCATAACAAATATGCACATTTTGATCTAGTTGTGCTCTCTTGATACAATGTGAACCTCTGACTAAATACGTCTTCGGACTAGCAATCGCCAGATTTAATAGTAATCAGGTTGTGCTTGTGGTTGTGCCATCGCAAAGTTTGATGGATCGTGTAAGTAACGACTAGCCTCTTCTTCTAAGCGATGGATCAAATAAGGCTCAATGGCATTACTATGCCGCAGTGCGGCTAGGTAACCATCCAAATACATCCGCATATCATCCATACGATACCCGCGATTCCATAACTCGACGAAGGCGTCAGTAAGTTTTTGGTAATGACGGATGGTTTGTGTGTCTTGGAGCATAACTGCTGTGTTTATCTTTGAGGAATGAGAGTTGCAAATGATTCACGCCTAAAAGTGGTTTATGACTTCCTTCTTCTAGTATTAACTGAAAGTTAATATTTTGACGTAGGGTGAGACCCCTCAGCAGCAAACATGACTAATCATAAATACTAATCTATAAAATTGCAGAGCAGAATTATTTTGTCCAAAATTTATATATTTATATATTTATAGTTAAGCTTTAACGGAGCTTTACTTATTTATGCTTTAGCATAAATACGAATCTGCTAATTTTTTTAACCTCTAGCCTTTAAAATAGGTCGTCACCAAGATTTAAGCATTATAATCAATTTATCTATAAATAAGATACAAATTAAATTTTCTGCAAGTTTTTATCTGGATAAATGTGAAGAATATAGCCTTTGAGGTAACAAAGACTACAAAACCTCTGGCTTGAGCTTGCTAATTTGGGAATCATCGACGCTAAAGGGTCTTACCATTGTGGTTGCGGTTTGTATTGAAATTGTTGAGGGGAATCCCCATTTGAGATCTTTGCTAGGCTGGCACTTGCAACAACTGGAATATCGAGTACATCAAGCAGCTAGTATTTATCAGGCTAGGGAAGTGTTTTTAGCCAATCAACCAACACTGGTGATTTTAGATGCGGATTTATCAGATGGTGATGGAATTGAGTTTTGTCGTTGGTTACATCGTCAACAACAGCCTCTGATATTAATTCTTTCGGCTCGAAATAATGAGGTTGATGTTGTTTCTGGGTTAAAGGCTGGAGCGGATGACTATTTGAGCAAACCTTTCGGGATGCAAGAATTTTTGGCTAGAGTCGAGGCTCTAATTCGTCGTAAAGGTACACCATCTGCACCCGCTTATTTAGATTATGGATCTTTGAAAATTGATTTGGTCCAGCGTCGGGTACGTTTTCAGGGTGAATTTATTGAGTTAACACCACAGGAATTCAGTCTATTATATGTTTTAGCACAAGCTGGAGGTGTACCCTTGAGTAGATCTGAATTGCTGAGTCGTGCTTGGCCTGATGCGATCGACAATCCACGAACCATTGATACTCACGTTTTATCGCTGAGGAAAAAGGTGGAACTTGATCCGCGCCAACCCAGTTTAATCCAAACTATCCGCAATGTGGGATATAGGTTTAATGTAGAAAGTTTGAACCCGAATATTCCTCAATTACACACCAAGTTAACCAAGGAAAAGTTCAATAACCAACGCGCTACTTTGGCTGCTCAAACCTCGTAGAAATACTAGGAAAATTAACCAGAGCAGTCAAATAAATGAGTCCCAACTTAACTGATCATCTCTATCATAATCTAAAATTAACTAGCTCCATTCTTCTACAGCTTGATTTGCTTTTTTGATTAACTCCGTTTTTAAGCTTACCCAGTTGATTTGGTTAGATGACTGGTTAACTAAGACTTGACCTGCTTGCAGGTAGAGTAATCGGGTGCAAAATTCTTGAGCAAGGTCTATTTGATGATTTACCATTAAGACTGTAATCGATTGAGTTTGACATATCTGGGTGAGAATCTCCATTAAATGAGCAGATGTACTAGTATCTAAAGCAGAAGTTGGCTCATCTAGGATGAGAATCTTTGCTTCTACGACCAGGGCGCGGGCGATCGCTACTAGCTGTCGCTGTCCAGAGGAAAGTTGTACTTCAGTTCTAGTCAACCATTCATCTGGGATTTGCAGTTTTTCTCGATAATAGCTAATTCTGTCTCTAATTAGCTGCCCAGACAAACCACGCAGAACTAAAGGATAAGCCAAAGCTTCCTCAACTGTCATCCCCAATAATCTAATCTCCTGCTGAACAGAAGCTATCTGTTGACGTAATTGGATGACGGGGATTTGGCTATAGTCCTGATCGTCTAAATATATTTTGCCGCTATTAGGTTCAGTTAAACGGTGAATTAGCCGTAATAATGAAGTTTTTCCTGCACCAGGAGCACCTACTATTACTAGGCGATCGCTGGGATTAACCTCAAAAGAAATATTTTGTAAAATAGGATAGCCCATGGGATTTCCTTGGGCTTGATTTTTCAACTTGGTAAACAAGCTGACTTGCTCTAGTCTTAATCTAGATATGGTGGGAGGTGGAAGGGCGATCGCGTTTGTGTAATTATCCAAGTTGAAAATTTGGCAATACTGTAATATTCCAGCCTACTAGAGATGCTGGCGTTAATTTCAAATTCTAGTTAAAGCGGTGTTAATTGTCCAAACATCTATCAATAGTAGTAAGAGTGTAAAGCCGAATAAGATAAAATACATCCAAGGTTGAGCTAAAGGTCGGACATCGGTAGTATCAATACCTGTTCGGGTTTGGACAATTTTGACTAAACGTGCAAATCCAGCAATACGCATAGGGAGTAAATAAGCCTTCCCATCTTGACTAAGGAAATAATAAACTAAGCCTCCCTGTCCAGTAGTCCGGGGTTTTAGCTCTTTGACATCAGACCAAGCTAGAGACCAACCATGTTTTAAGATTGATGGTATCCAATTAGGGTAAATTACCTGAATTCCCTGCTCATCTACCATCACTTTTTCGCTTAACACAGTGTAGAGAATACCAAAACCCAGAATAATCCCTCCCCAAAACAACACTGGCTGTATAGGCGCGTTTGTTGTTTCAGCTAAAAAAGGTAATGGAAGTGTCAGTGCTATGTAGAGAGTTAATAAAGTTATCCGAATTATTGGAGATAGACGGAAAATATAAGTCGATGCATTGTCTGAGTTTACTGTCACGGTTAGTCAAATCTCACTCTATTTTATAACTACCATGAAATCGGTCTAAATTTGCTATCATTAGCAATCTCTACAGTTTCTCCTGATTGACGAATCACAAATAAACCTTTTTTATACGCATAACGATCTACTCCTTCATGAATTTCAATCCCGGCTACTGCACCATATATTTGATAATTTTTATAAGCGGGGAAAGCTTGCTTGAATTTAGATAAGTTATCCAAAAATTCATCTACATGCTCTTGAGTGAGATTTGATTTAACTTCAATTGCCACTCCCTTGGTATCATCTATGACAAAGATATCAATTTCCATTGCTATCTCACCCCGTTGAACTTTCATTCTTTTATGGGTTTCTTTAACATCGATCCCACGCTCTTGAAATAATCTAACAGTAGCAGGTTCAACTAAATTTTCCACAAAAAGTCCCCAACGGCTAGTAAGGTTATTAACTGAGGAATTAGCTGAAGCTACCAATTTTTCTAGTTGAGCAGTGCGGCGATCTGCTTCGGCTTTGGATTCAGCTAAACGACGATCAAATTCAGCAGTGCGGCGATCTGCTTCAGCCTTGGATTCAGCTAAACGACGATCAAATTCAGCAGTACGACGATCTGCTTCAGCTTTGGATTCAGCTAAACGGCGATCAAATTCAGCAGTACGACGATCTGCTTCAGCTTTGGATTCAGCAGCACGACGTTCTGTTTCTTGTTGGGCTCTTTGGAATATTTGGTAAATATCTTCTATAGTGATGGGGTTGCTCATAACGATAGATTTTAGTTCTTGTTTCTGATATTTTATCTTTTTCCTTATCCTTCCAACATTTACCTCAACGGGAAACTAAAATTACTGTCGAGAGGCAAAATTATGTATAATGTAGCTACCGTGAAACCAGGTTAAATTTGATATCATTGGTAATTTCTACGGTTTTTCTTGATTGACAAATCGTCAATAAACCTTTTTTATACACACAACAATCTACTCCTGCATTAATTTCAATTCTGGCTATTCCACATCTTGAAGCATGATAATTTCCTCTTCAGTAAGTAATCTTTTCGCAACTCTTACAGGTAAATGTTCAGCATCATGACGATTATTAATAGGTGTACGTAAACGCAAACTATATAAATCTTCTCCTTGTTCAGAAGTTTCTTTATCTATCATCAAATATACTTGATTTGGATAACTACGTAATAACCTTACCTGTAAACATGCCTTTAAATCTCTTGCACTTTGGGATAATGGACTCTCACTTCCAAACAACTCTACCGAGGCTTTCCAGCTATGATTTAGAGCGATAATTTCATTTACTAGAGTTGCTAATGAGGGTTTTTTAAAGATATTTTCCATAATCTAGTACAGTTAAAATCGTTACAAATTACAAGTTAAGTAAATGAGTAAAAACAAAACTCTTTGTTCATAGTTGCGCTTCAGCGCAATAAATCTAGAACGTCATCTAGTTTCACTAATTTTACATAACTTCACATAGTTAGGATTATTTTAGTCTTCCCACTTACTCACTAGGTAAAGCTTTTTTAGTTATCTAGTACAAAAATTCTTTGGCTTCTGACTCTAATTTGCTAATTATTAATTTCCATTGTTGTATTTGTCTTTGGCGTTCATATTGTTTTTCCAGATTTGGTTCGGATAGACCTTCACTAATATTATATCTACCATATTCTTGTGGTAAACCAATAAAATATTTAGTTTCCATATTTGGTAGAATCAGATATTTTTCCCTTAACAACTTTTCACAAGACCATTGCCAGCAAATAGCATGATCATGCGCTTCACCACCTAATGATCTAATTTTTTTAACTGATAATGATTCTGAATCAAATAAAATTGCTTTGATATAATCTTTTTGAGGAAATACTCTAGTTTCACTACATCTACCTCTAAAAAATTCAACAATAAAACCTTTATCACCTAAATCAAATATACATATTTCTGTAAGATCACTACCATCAAATTGCAATTTTTTGACATCTTGATCTTCTCGCAGCAAATTATTAATCATTTGATAAGACTCTGTAGGAAGTAAAATTTTAATTCTCATAAAGCTATTACTATAATTAGCCCAAAAATCTTTACGTTTTTTTAATTGATTTTCCTCTCTCTCTGTGAGGCTAATTTTTTTGATGATTAAATCTACAAATTGACAAAAATCATTATAATTAATTGCTCCAACCCAATCTCTAAATTTTTGTTTACCTTGATTTGATAATTTTGATTGTTTTTCAGAGCTATTATAATTTCGTTTTAACCAATTGACTAATTCAGGAAATCTAACGACTATTTCTGTAGAAAGATGATTTAAGATATAGTCAACTGCTTGGATTTGAATTATTTGTTCCATTTCATCAAAACAACGTAATAACCAGTTTACTTGCTCTAAAGTAACAGGATTTATTTTGCTAAAATAAGGAGAGATTTCTTGGACATATTCTTTCAAAACAGGAATATTTGGCAAAAAATAATTTATTTTACTTAATAACTCACTACGAGTTAAATAATAATTACAAGCAATTTTGACAAGTTCTTGTTTAGGATTATTTTCTCCTAAAGCCATAATAACTCTAATTACTAAGTTTTTTTGCACAGAGTCTGAATTACTCCATCTCTTAAAACCATTTACTAAAAAAGATGCAATTACATTTTTATTACCACTATAAAACCAAGCCAATCTACGAATTAAAATAGAGTATAGCCAAGTTATTTTAAGAGATATAGCCCAAATTTTAATTGATAATGAAATTTGTTCTGATGGAGATAAATTTTCCCAAAGTTTATCATTGTCAATACACCATATCCATTCTACAAAACTAATTTCATCAATTCTATTATGATTAATTTTTTCGTTTAATACTACAATAGAAAGATTAATATCACTTGTTTCTTGCTTTTCAGCAATAGCAATTAATTTATGAGGTTTGTGATCAGGTGCGGTAATTTCTCTGAGATTTTCATTAAGCATAGCTTCTAATCCTTTATTGTATTTAACTGACCTAAAGATTGTCCTTTAAATTGAATCCGAAATACTACCTTTCTATCTATTGGTAAATCTCCTGGTTTAGCATCATTTTTACCTCTTCCTACTACCATAATTTTTTTCTCTAATAGTGATTTATAATACTTGTTAGGAAATGGCATTTGATATAAGCTATATTTAGCAACTTCCCATGCTCTCATTACGCTTAACTCCATATTAAAATCAGGTTTACCGTAAGCACTGGTATGACCTTCAATAATGACTCGTTCAACTTGATCTTTAACATTTGGAGTTTCAAAAATTACTTTGCTATAAACTGGTATCAGTTTTTGTAATATTTTTTCACCTTGAGAATTTAATTTATAACTATTTTTTTCAAATAAAATGCTATCTCTCAAGCTGATGTCACCAGTATTAGGATCAATTGATGCAGCAATATCATTTGCTTTCAGTTGTCCTTCTAATTGAGCTATTAAAATTCTCGTAATATCTTTTTGAGCTTCATTAAGTTGAATGAGAGCAGTAATAAAAAGCAGTGCGAAAAACATCAGTAAACCTGACATTAAATCACCAATAGAAAGATATGTTGCAGAATTTTCTTCACCTTGTTCTTCGTAATTATTTTCTGATTTTAAAGGATTGAGCATAAGGATAATTTAACCTTTATATTTTTTACTGAAAATTCAATCATTCATTAATTGACGATTCTTTTCAATCGTGACTAGAACATTAGCAGTTTCTAATAAACCACTACATACTCTCGACATGGAGTTATCCGCTTCATTAAAAAATTTAGTTTGCCATTCTGTAGAAGTAACTATGTAGCTATTCAGATGACTTTCCCAACTATGAAGCAGATCGCTAAAATCTTGAGTTGCTGTACCAATATTACGAGATAATTCTTGTAATTGGGCTATTCTTTCCCCCGTATTTAATCCCATAGCCGCAGTTAGTTCTTGTATACCTCTAATTCTATTTTGTATAGCAATACTTACTTGATCAATTTCCATAATACCTCTTTGAACTTGGGTCATAGTATTATTTAAATCATTCATTAATGATTGTCTACGTTGCGTTTCTTCTGCAAAAGCACTGCGTAAATCACTGACAACCTCTGACAAAGCATCACGTTGGCTACCTAGTGTACTTTCTAGTAATTGATTTTGATCATTAAAGAATTGAGTTAAACTATCTTGATATTGTATCCTGAATGTTTCTAATTCCCGTTGTACTGTCACATGAGTATTTTGCAAATTACCATCAATATTAGTTAATGTATTTTCTAAGCTATTCTGCGCATGATTCATTAATTGTGATGCTTCTCTACCAACAGTTTCTAGAGTTTGAGTCTGAATTCTGAAGTTTTCATTGGATTGATTAAGTATTCTATTAAACTGAGAATAAACAACTTGTAGTATTTCTCTTTGATGTTCAGCCTGAGTTGCTAAGGATTGCTCTAAGTTCTCTCGAATACCTGTAAATGTATTAGCGGCTTGTTCTGCACTTGCTTCAAATGCTTGACGTTGGGATTCCATACCTTGAGTTAAACTATCTTGATATTGTACCCTGAATGTTTCTAATTCTCGTTGTACTCTCACATGAGTATTTTGTAAATTACCATCAATATTAGTTAATGTATTCTCTAAGCTATTCTGCGCATGATTCATTAATTGTGATGCTTCTCTACCAACAGTTTCTAGAGTTCGAGTCTGAACTTTGAAGTTTTCATTGGATTGATTAAGTATTTTATTAAACTGAGAATAAACAACTTCTAGTATCGCTTTTTGGTGTTCAGCTTGAGTTGCTAAGGATTGCTCTAAGTTCTCTCGAATACCTGTAAATGTATTGGCGGCTTGTTCTGCACTTGCTTCAAATGCTTGACGTTGGGATTCCATACCTTGAATACTTATTTCTACTGCATTGCTAATAGAAACACCTGTTGTTTCCAAAACATTTTTGGTATCCATTTGAAAATCATTTAAAGTAGATTTTAAACTATGAGCAAAGTTCTGTAATTCTCCTAATGTTTCTTGTTGAAACTGCTGAATTGTGACAATTGAACTGGCTAATTTCTCAGAAATACCTCCTAGTTCATTATTTAACCTACTGACAGATTGAGATGCTTGCTGAGTTAAAAGCGCACTTTGATTTAGTCTTTGAACTAATGGAGTAATTAATTGACTTTTCATCTCATTAATCAAATTCTCTAGTACATCTCTTTGAACAGTTGTAATTTGAGTTAGTGTCTTTTGAGAAGTAACAATAGTATTAAACACAGGCGTTAATCTGGTTTGAACTGTCTTATCTAATTGACTACCAACCTGATTCCCTACCTCTCTACCGATAATTTTTGGATCAAGATTTTTGACTACTCCTGCTAATACTTCAGATGCTCTTACACTCGCACTAAAGTCAATTTGTTTTAAGCTTTCAGCTATTTCCTTTAAACTATTAGCTGTATCTTCACGGCTATCTTTTCCTGTAACAGTAATGTTATGTAATTTTCTTCTAAGTTGATCATGTTGCGATTGTCTAATTGAGTCTGCTATAAAGAGAAAAATCGTAAATAGACTTCCTGATCCTAATCCCATTAAGGAAGTAGAAAATGCTGTTTTCATTCCCGTTAATAAACCACTTACTCCTGACAGTAAAGATTGTGTATTGTTGAAGTTGCTATTTAGCGGAATGGTTGCTATCCCTGTTTGAATACCGTAAAACGTTCCTAATAAACCAATAGCTGTACATAGTGTAGCTACAAAGCGTAAATTACTACGTGTAGACTCATTAAAAATATCGGGATAGGTTTTAAGTATATATTTTTTGCGGTTACGAATAGTGACAGGTTTATCATTTTCTAAATGCTCTTCCATCCACTTATAATGCTCGTCAGTCCACTTATCTAGCCTCTTTTTACGCTTATCATTTTCTTTTTTACTCTTATCTTTTAATTCATAATCTAGCTTTTTAATAACTTTTTTATGTTTATTAGATTTTTGACAGTAGTTTAATAGTGTAGATGTTTCATAAATAAATGCTATACTAATAACTATAATAATTGCCCAATGTAATACATCATTCTGCCAAACAATACCCCAAACTTTATAGATTCCTAGCATATTTTCCTGCATTGTAATAATTTTTTGTTACAAAAATATAAGTATGTTGTTTAGTGCAAGTCTATTTGAATTTAGCTGTAAATCATGGAACTAATGCAGTATCCCGGAAACTTGCTCCCACAGTGAAAGTGAATATACATATATCTATGAGCAGTAAGATATATAGATTGCGCTTATTCAAGACAATAAATATATAACTATCAAATAGGATGATAGTTATACTCAAAACATCTTGACCGAACAGATCGTCAAGGGTTTTTGTCACAAAGTTCCCGCTAAGTGCAAACCATTACACTTAGCATAACATGAGTAAACACTTAGTCAAGCCAGTGACTGTAATAAATCACAAATTTAACCAGATTGAGATCTAAATTCACAAAACAGGTACTAAAACTTTAATGCGTATCACATTTACAATGAAATCAGCTCAAATTTACTATAAATTATTTAATGTGTAAATAGCACGAGTTTTGAGAATAGTTAGTTGGTCAACTTGCGCCAGAAGATGATCTAATTCTGTAACCATATCAGGCAAAAGTTGAGACTCAGTATTTAGAGCTAACAATTCATCCAATCGAGATTGAGAGGTAGGAGCTAGTTTACTGTTAGCTAGTGCGCTTAGTTCCTCTAAATTGAGGTTAATTAAACACTCGGAGTCAGCAATTAGAGAATTAACTAGCTTTTGATAAGCTTGTATATCTAATGATACCCTAATACGCTCTCCTTGTTTGTTGATAATATATTGTATATTTTCTGACATTAACTCCTCATGCTTGAATTAATTAGTATAGAGAGAATTTCCTCCATTATTTAAGATGGTCGGTTGGGCTTTCCATGTCTACTAGGCGATCGCTGGGATTAACCTCAAAAGAAATATTTTGTAAAATAATATAGCCACTCTGATTTCCTTGTGCTTGATTTCTCAAATCAGTGGAAAGAGAGATAGACAATCAGGGATTTTGCTTTATTCTGATAGTAGACACCCTGCCAGTTGCTTCAAGTCGGCAAAGCCGCCCAACGCACTGGCAGGGATTAAAAAATAGTATGGAGGATGGATGCCACACCTTTTTGAATAGGATCTAAGCCCAATCGCCTACAGGGGCTTTGGTGAAATATTTAATTTCTATATTATGACCAGAAGGATCTTCTAGAAACATTACATACTGTTCATGTGCCTGATTAGTAAATCGAAACCCAGGCTTTCTAATAAAATGAACATTATTTTTTGTTAAGCGATCTTCTACTTTTTTAAATTCTTCAGAAGATAAAATTACTCCAAAATGTGGAACTGGTACATCCTCCCCATCAACTTCCCTCTTAAAACTATGTGCTGAGTAATCTGGTACTTCATGAAAGGCGATTTGACAACCGTAAAAATCAAAATGGGCCGATGATTTTGTGGAACGACGTTCCGATAAGCCAAGAAGATTTGTATAAAAGTTGCGTGTTGATTCCAAATTAGTGACACATATTGAAAGATGAAATGGAATCTTTGTATTTATACTTTCTGTTTTTTGATTTTCTAGTTCATCAAGACCGTTGATATCATCAACTTCAGAAACATTAAGAGATGTGTTTAACATAGTTTTTCCTGTATTTTCAAGCGATTTTCTTCGCACATTCACTAACTACAGATTGAAGGATTGAGCTTATGTAATACTCGAAAACACAAACATGTATTATATTTGCCAACAGTAACAGTTGCTGTATAAGCCCCTTTAATGGTTGTAACTAATTCAAACACTAAATTTTGCAAGATTTAGGACAACCACCCCCGTGAACGCCTACATTGAAACTTTAACAAGCTCGGAAAATTTTGTCAGTCGGTTATCGTCGGGTATAGTGGGCTGTTTTATTAAAAAAATCGTAGGGAAAAGACTGTTTTAGAGAGAGCAGTGACAAAAAATGCTAAATTCATTTTATTAAGGTATTTTTTGATAAGCTATGGGTAATGGATATTGAGGCTTTTATAAGATTGGCTAATGGGTTAATTCTTTCTCAGACAGGAAAACCTCTTAATGATTTACAAAGTGCTGTGCTCAGAGGAGCATTACAACGGCAAACTTATTGCAAAATAGCTGAGTCGTTTCCCTGTAATGAAAGTTATGCTAAAGATGTAGGCTCTTTTTTGTGGAAAAAACTGTCTGACGCTTTAGCAGTTAAAGTACGAAAGGATAATGTTAGAAGCGTCTTAGAACAATACTTGCATACTAAGAAAAGGACTTTTGAGGATCTATCTAAACCTAATATTTCTCTATCTCAAAATAAAGCAACAGTATGTGATTCCTTAAACTTACAGAAAAATGATGACGAGTTTTCCTGTTTTGTAGGTCGAGAAGATGCCATCTCAGACCTAAATGCTTTAGTAAAGCAGGGTCGGAAAGTTATTGTCATCCAAGCTATAGGAGGAGCAGGTAAAACAACTTTAGCCAAGCAATATTTAAAACAATTTGACTTGATTTTACCACTAGAAATGGCAAAAGAAACAGAAAATATTACTGCTGTTGAAAGTGAAGTGGAAAAATGGCTAAAGCTACGTTTTCAAGAAGAACCAGGAAGGGAACTTGAGATTATGCTTGAAAGATTAAAACAACAACTGCAAAATCGCAAAGTTGGAATATTGATTGATAACTTAGAACCTGCATTAGATAGACAAGGTAAGTTCATTAAAAATCATCGTCGTTATATAGAATTACTAAGAGTTTTAGCTGATCCATCCGTGAAATCAGTTACATTAATTACTAGTAGAGAAAAATTGTGTGATGATGCTCTTAATGGCATTTATCATTATCCTTTAGATATATTAACTGTAGAAGTATGGAAAGATTTTTTTAAATTTTATCAAATTAACATTGATATTACCTCCTTAGAAGAAATGCACGCAAAATATGTGGGCAATGCAAAAGCTATGGATATTTTACTTGGGACAATGCAAACAGATTACAAAGGAGACATGTCTGTTTATTGGCAATACAATTCTACTTTGGTAGAAACAGCTTTTAAAAATCTAATTGAAAGTCAGTTTAACCGATTACAAAATTTAGACCCGACGGCTTACAAGTTACTATGTCGTTTAGGGTGTTATCGTTATCAAAATATACCTTACCTTTCTCGTGATGCACTGTTAGCTCTGCTTTGGGATATTCCAAATGAGCAACAGCGTATCTATGTAATTAAATCTTTACAAGATAGGCGTTTGATGGAATTCTGCATAGAACTTGGAAAAATATATTACTGGTTACATCCAGTAATTAGAGAAGAAGCTGTAGAAAGATTAAAAGCAAGTAACGAATGGGAAGAAGTTAATCGAAAAGCAGCTGAATTTTGGAGGAGTAGCGTTAAAACCATTGAAACAAAAGAAGATGCTAAGAAAAATTTTGACAATCACAAAATTAGCTTCAGCCGATAGCCCAGGCGTAAAAGCTTTACCACATTGCTGAAATATTTGATTTTGTCAAATAGGTTAAATAATCAGGTAAATTCCGTCGCAAGAGAGATGGACAAACAGGGATTTTGCTCTATTCTGATAGTAGACACCCTTAGATAATGGAAGTGTGCCTTGTCATAAAAATTTCGCTCACACTCCCATTATTTAAGAATGTCAATTCCATTGTGCGCTAATTTCCCCCACTTTGTAATCTATCTCGTGACAGATATTGATAAAATTCTCTTTTAATTTGTGTAAATCTCAATAATATACTACACTAAGTTTATTGTATTGCCGTAGTATTATCTACATGCAATTCCAGACCTTTGCTAAAAACCGTATTAACAGTATTAAAAGTAATTCTATAAAACTATTCTGCATTTATCCGGGGGAAATATGAGTGGATCGAGACAGCTAAAATTAGGTGCATTCATGCGCCCTGTAAGTATACATACTGGTGCTTGGCGTTATCCTGGGGCTTTACCCAATGCTAATTTTAACTTCCCAGCCCTGAAACAATTTATCCAGAAACTAGAACAGGGCAAGTTTGACGCATTCTTTATGGCGGATCATTTAGCAGTGCTGAATATGCCAATTAACGCCCTCAAACGCAGTCACACTGTTACCTCCTTCGAGCCATTCACCCTGCTTTCTGCTCTCGCCAGCGTCACTGAGCATATTGGACTGGTAGCTACTGCTTCCACTACTTATGACCAGCCTTATCACATAGCTCGCCGCTTTGCGTCTCTCGATCATATTAGTGGTGGTCGTGCTGGTTGGAACATTGTCACCACAGCTAATCCAGATGCAGCACTTAACTTTGGATTAGAAGAAGAGATAGAGCATGACGAACGCTATGTGCGAGCGAGGGAATTTTATGAAGTCGTCACCGGTCTTTGGGATTCCTTTGCTGATGATGCTTTTATTCAAGATGTAGAATCAGGCATTTATTTAGATTCCGAAAAAATTCACATTCTCAATCATAAAGGAAAATATTTATCGGTGCGGGGTCCGTTGAACATCGCTAGACCTGTTCAAGGTTGGCCAGTAATCGTCCAAGCAGGAGCGTCCAATGCAGGTCGTCAACTAGCTGCTGCTACTGCGGAAGTTGTGTTTGCATCAGCTAGTAATCTGGAGATAGGTAAGGCTTTTTATGCTGATATTAAGGGTCGCGTGCAAGCGCTCGGACGTGACCCAGATAGCATCAAAATTCTGCCAGGTGCTTTAGTGGTTGTGGGTGAAACTGTTGCAGAGGCACATGCCAAGCGTGTTCATTTGGACAGCTTAGTACACTACGATAGTGGTATCGCTAGCCTAAATAGCGCACTTGGCTATGATGTTTCAGGTTTTGATCCAGATGGACTATTACCAGAAATCCCACCTACTAACGCTGGTCATACATCACGGGAACGTATAATTGCATTGGCGCAACGGGAAAACCTGACTATTAGACAGTTGGCGCAACGTGTCGGTAGTTACGGTGGGTTGGCTTTCGTTGGTACACCCCAAGCGATCGCCGATGAAATGGAGCAATGGCTGATTGAGGAAGGATCTGACGGCTTCAATATTATGTTCCCATTTTTGCCTGAAGGACTGAATGATTTTGTAGACAAAGTGATCCCAGAACTCCAACGGCGTGGGATTTTTCGTCAGGAATACGAAGGTAAAACACTACGGGAAAATCTGGGGCTGGTACGTCCTGCTAACCGCTTCTTTCAGACAGCAACTGCGGCTATTAGCTAAATACCGCAATTCCCAAAGTGTCATGGTAAATACTTTTGTACTACAGACCATCCTGTAAGAGAAACCATAGTAAAACCTATGAGCAAAAATACATTCAATCCAATATGTAAGCGTCTAGCCCAAGGTTTTCCAGCTTGAATTTGTTTAGCGCTCATACCTGAGAGCAAAACCAACAATACAACTATTAATCCCGCCCATAGATGTGATGAATGTCCAAGTGTACCAAAATGTCCAAGTGTACCAACAATACCAATAGCCAATAATAGCATGACTAGACTAATCATTGTCATACCTATTATATAGTGGATTACTTGAACAGGAGTGTTGTCAATCCATGATATGACAGGAGATTGTCCTGTAGTTCTAGTTTGAAACATCCAAAATCCAGTGATTGCTAGTAGCGTATAAGCCAATAAAGATAGTCCCATAGACCAAGCGGCTATTTTCCACAGCCAAAGGAAAGAAGGTAAATGCATAAGTTAGCGGGCTACTAAGTTAAAGCGGGACAGTTATGGTAAGGTAGGATTCTAGCCCACATTTAATCTGGCTAATTATCATCAAGATCCTGAGAAAATAATGCCATTAAATCTCGACTACCATGAACTATTCGTAAGATTTCCACTTTATTTTCCAGAAATTGGTAAATAATTATATATCCATCTAGCGGTAAACCGCGCAAATAAGGTCTAATATGTGCATAACTACGACCCATTTGAGGAAATTGTGTTAATTGTTGACACTTTTCGTTAAATTGTTGAAAAAGCCTTTCTCCTACTTGTATGTTACGTGAAAGAAAATAATTACTAATTTGATTTAAATCTTGACTTGCTGATGGTGAGATAGTGTAAAGGCTCATTCATGACTCTCGCGGGCTTTTCTAAATTTTTCCAAGATTTCCATGACAACAGTTTCACCATCCAAACCTTCCCCACGCTCAAGTTCCGCAATAGCAACATCAACTTTTTCACGAGTTTCTTCTATCCATTGTGTATAACCGCTATTTAATTTTTCTAGTAGTTCAAGTGCTATGTTAATGACTTCTTCGGCTTCCGTAAATCTACCCGTGGCAATTTGTTCTTGAATAAACTTTTGGCGTTCTGGGTTTAGAAAGATCTGCATATTTAACACCTGCCAGAAAATGATAAATTGACTTTATCCTAACAAAAATCTGTGACCTTCAGTTATTTTTTCTGCCTTAAGGAGGAGGATAAGCCTGATTTCAGGATTTATCATGGGGGAATATTCAGGTAATTCTCTCTCTGGGCGCTGATGGCTTACCAAGAGAGAAGGCAACCTGTTGTATGCTCTCTCCCGTTATGGCCGTGCGGTCATGGCGGGAGAGAGTTTGGCTTTTTCGTTATGCATGATAATTTATGATTAATTTTAATGATTTAGGCAAATTCCATTAAAAAGGTTGCTGAAATCAGCAACCCATCACAATTAAATAATTGTTTGATCAACGGATGCTAATAGGCGCACTTTGTAGCGCTTTTGTGCTATCTGCAATTTTTGTATTAATTGATTCTTCAACTAAATTGGTATTTATCGTTTCTCTTTCAGCGATCTGGTCTGCGTCTAGATCGTTACTGCTAGGGTCACTGACCGTCAAGCGATCGCAAGGGATAGTATCCGAGAAGATTTGACTGGCTATCATACCTGTATGAATCTCCATATGTGATTCTCTGGGAGCTTCAAAAACCAGGCGTTGGCCAGGAAAAATAACCCTTTCAAAGTACCAATTAGGAATATTAGAGATGCGAGCCACCTGGATCTTATTCGTGGCATTGACATAGCAGCAGAGAACTTTCTCCGGATGCTCTGGTGGTAGAGGGTCTAATATCTGAGCCATAATTGCTGAGGAGCTTTTACGCCACAACTTTACATTACACCAATCAAATTAGCATTGGGAGTACCAATTTGCTGTAACTCCGACTACCAACTCAAGTTTTCAGCATCACTGGATTCACAATTTCTATATTTAAGCAAATTTTTCGGCGGGAAGTTTGGGGTTTCCCTGTTTAACTATTTGATGCTATGGTAAAGATATATAACAAGATTCCCTCATAAAAGTTAGTTATTCGTCAGCATCTAACAGCATAATAAGTGTTTATCATTGAAACCAGAGCTTACCTTATGCAATTTAACAGCAATTGGTCACTTAACACTTCCCGATATTTCTCAGAAAATGCCAAAACAGCAGTTTAATCTATATGAGTGAAGATAAAATTCTTTACGTCCGGCTACCATGTAACCCTATATTTCCGATTGGGGTTGTTTATTTAGCCGATCATGTCCACAAACAATTTCCCCAAATAGAGCAGCGCATCTTTGATCTGGGTACAGTACCACCATTGGATTATGTGGAACTGCTGGACAAATGTATTGATGATTTTCAGCCCACTTTACTAGTTTTTTCCTGGCGGGATATTCAGATCTATGCTCCAGTTGGTGGACGTGGTGGTAATCCTTTACAACACGCTTTTGAAGTATATTACGCAAAAAAACCACTGATCAAATTACGAGGTGCTTTGGGTGGACTGCGTATCTTTACAGCGTATTACATGGAATTATGGCGAAACTTAGGACTGGTAAAACGGGGTTTAAAAAGAGCCAAGAAATATAACTCCCGTGTACGTTTAGTGCTAGGAGGAGGTGCAGTCAGCGTATTTTATGAGCAGTTGGGTAAAAGTTTGCCTCAAGGGACGATTATTTCTGTGGGCGAGGGTGAAACCCTACTCAGTAAAATCTTAAGCAACCAGGATTTTCAAGACGAACGCTGTTATGTAGTGGGAGAAAGTAAACCCAGAGAGCGGTTGATCCACGAACAACCTACTCCGTTGCTTAAAACTGCTTGTAACTACGACTATATTACTCATATCTGGCCAGAATTTAGCTACTATTTCCAAGACCAAGACTTCTATATTGGTGTACAAACTAAGCGGGGTTGTCCTCACAATTGCTGCTATTGCGTTTATACTGTAGTTGAAGGCAAGCAAGTGCGGATTAATCCAGCAGAAGAAATAGTCGCTGAGATGAAACAACTCTACGATCGCGGTGTGCGCAAGTTTTGGTTTACTGACGCGCAGTTTATTCCGGCGCGAAAATTTATTGATGATGCTGTGGAACTGCTGCAAAACATTGTGGATTCTGGGATGACGGATATCAATTGGGCAGCATACATTAGAGCGGATAACTTAACGCCCCAGATGTGCGAACTCATGGTAAAAACTGGGATGAATTATTTTGAGATTGGGATTACTAGTGGCTCGCAAGAATTAGTCCGTAAAATGCGGATGGGTTATAATCTACGCACTGTGTTAGAAAATTGCCGCGCTCTCAAGGCTGCTGGTTTTAATGACTTAGTTTCAGTTAATTATTCTTTTAATGTTATTGATGAAAGTCCTGAAACTATTCGTCAGACTATCGCCTATCATCGTGAGTTAGAAAAGATCTTCGGTGTCGATAAAGTTGAACCTGCGATATTTTTTATTGGTTTGCAACCCCATACCCATTTAGAAACATATGCTTTTAAAGCAGGTATTTTGCAACCAGGCTATAATCCTATGAGCTTAATGCCTTGGACAGCTAAAAAGCTGTTGTGGAATCCTGAGCCATTAGGTTCATTTTTCGGAGAAGTCTGTTTACAAGCTTGGCGACAAAATCCCCATGACTTCGGTCGAGAGGTAATGAAGATTTTGGAAATTAGGTTAGGCTGTGCTGAACTAGAAGCAGCACTTTCAGCACCTATAGAGCAAAATCCTCCTCGGCATTTAGCAGCCGTATGATTAAGTTAGAGCATTATCATTTTTTATTCTTTTTCTCGTAATCCCTCACTGTTGATTCCATGCTAGAAGGTTCAATTCTCCAAAAGTTAGCAGCATCTCACCAATATGGTAATAGACCCATACGTTTTGGAGTCTATTATAAAAATACTCTTGTGTCTCTATGTCATGCTTTAGAAGATCATATTTTAACCAGTGAAGATCTACCTCTCGTAATTGCAGCCTTTCAGCAGGGTAAATGGTATTTCGCAGAAGCAAATAGATATGCAGAAATTGCGCAGCATAGCCGAGAAATCGCGATTATGGCTGCTAGCGATGCTGGCTTTTTAGAACACCCAACTAGCCAAATGGCTAATATAGATTTAGTCAATTTGGACTTGGGCGATCCATTGACACAAGAATGGCACCTGATTATTCTATCGCCTAGTTATACAGCAATGGTAATTTGCCAAGAATTATCACTATCTGACTATGGTGAGAAAGGGCTACCAGCATCAGATTTAGAACGTAAATTTTACGGCTTATGGACATTTGAGCCAGATTTGGTGCAAGAAGTTGCAGAAATCGCCATCTCCCATATCCAAACATACAATCCAGAATTAGCGGATAAACTAACCACTCATAAACAAGCAGTCCAATCTGCTATTTCTGATATTACTCCAGATTTCAGTGTAGTTGTCTCGCGTATTGTGGATTATTTGCAAAAAGGACAATCTAGCCTAGATATTACTAATGCTTTACGCTATCAGTTCTTAGACTATAACTTAGTTTCTAATGAAGTACAAGCTTTCCTGAGGATGGCACAATTGATGGATATTACTGATATCCGCAATCCTCAGGCTGCTACTGAAGTAGTGGCGATCGCAGAGGCGATTGGACAATTATTAGATCTACCGGCTTGGCAGATGAAAAGACTACGCTTGGCTAGTTTGCTACATCGTATAGATCCATTCCAGAAAGCAGAAAGCATGTTGATTCCGGGAAAATCTGAGCGCGATCAGGAAAATGCTCCTAGTTGTCCATTAATAGCAGGAACACAAGTACTGCGGACAATGCCTAGACTGAGAGCCATTGCCCAAATTATTACACACCAAACAGAATGGTGGAATGGCACAGGTACACCAGCAGGTCTAGCAGGGGATGAAATTCCTTTAGAGTCTAGAATTTTGGCACTAGCAGCCGACTTTCAATGGCAAGTTATGCAGCAAAAGCATCTTGCTAGTACAAGCGGGAAAGATGTGTTAACTCAAGCTTTAAATATATGTCGCCAGCAACAATCTACACGCTTTGACCCCAAACTTGTAGATACTTTAACTTTACTGGTGAGCGGTTTACAACAAGGACTAAACTTACCTCTAATAACACCCAAATTCAGCACTAGTATGTGGATGCTGGATACTTTATGGGATAACCACAGCAATCATACTAAAGAAATTAGCACTTACTAGAATGAATATTGAAGCGATAAAGTTAGGAAAAATCAAACAACTTCCCGGAGCAAATCTAGAGGATGAAGATCTATCTCAACTAGATTTGAGTTATATTAATCTAGCAGGTGCTACGTTAATCGGTGCTAACTTAATGGGCTCTAAGCTAGAGGGTAGTCGCTTAGAAGGTACTAATTTAATGGGAGCGAACCTACAAAAAACTGATTTGCGTGCTAATTTGCTAGGGGCAAACTTAATGCAAGCAAACTTAACTAGTGCTGATTTAAGGGGGGGGAATCTTCGCGGTGCTAATTTGATGGGTGCGACAATGATCGATGCATCTTTATCTGGCTGTTTTTTAAGTGGAGCTAACTTGATTAATGTCAACTTACAAGGTGTCGATCTACGTGGTGTGGATTTACGTGGTGCAAATCTCACAGGAGCAAACCTCCTAGGTGCTGATTTAAGTTACAGTGATTTACGAGGAGCTTTATTCAATGAAGCTAATTTAGAAGAAGTTGATTTACGAGGAGCTAATTTAGCTGGAGCTAATTTAACAAGTGCTAATTTGCTTTGCGCGGATTTAGAATCTGCAAATTTAACAGGTGTAATTTTAGTTAACGCTTGTTTAGTCGGTACAAAACTTGTGAAGGGAACAGGTAAGAGGGAACAGGGAACAGGGGAAGAGTAGGTCGTCTTGTGCAAAAAGAGTCCTAATATATATTCACTGTTCCCCGTTCCCCGTTCCCCGTTCCCTCTTAAGGCGATATTTTCTCCGCATCCATAGAGCGATCGCCCCTATAAACAATATTCCCATCATTCCCTGTAAAGGATTTCGATCAATACCAGTTATCCAATCGGGGACAAATCCGGTATATCTCACCAAATTACCAACATTAATGATATAATAACCATAAACTAAACCACTATGCAAACCAATGGGCAAACCCAATCGTCCATTCCGCCAGCGTTTCCCCCATACCTGCGTTAACCCTAGCAATACTAAAGCGGGAAATTGGGGTAATGTATGGATAATTGCTAACCAAGGTTTAATAAAGTGAGACACAGCAAATATAATCGCATTTGCCCAAGCTGATACATGAGAATTATAATCTTGCTGTAACTCTGCTAATAACCAACCACGAAATAGTAATTCCTCAGCCAATCCGACACCGATACCGACTAATAAACCCGCTAAAATTATCTGCTGGAAAAAAGCTTGAGGTTTTTGCCAAACTAACCAACCAAACCATCCCTCTAAACTAAATAAAATCAAAACGCTAGTTAGTCCAATAGCTAGCCCCTGCAACATTTCTATACCATTTAATCTGGTGAATTCTAAACCGTAGTGACTGATTATTTTGCTTTGCTTCTTGACAAAACGACCCCATAGGTTAAGGAGAAAGATAAATTCTGTATATAGTAAGGCGATCGCTAAAATGCTGGCTAAGTTAGTGTCCTGTATAAATAAATAAATGGGTATAGAAAAAGGCAGCCATAATAATAATAAACCGAGAATAAAACACCCAGTTCTTACAGGAAATGTCCGATGGGCTAAGTACGAAAAATCTATTTTCATGCTTTATCGCTTCCCCTGGTCTTTTATTCCTCTGGCTCAATTGTACTGGTTAAACCGTGACTTTTAAGTGTTTCACAATAAAATTCAGCGTGTTCTTGAGCGCAGACAATTACCAGAGCTACCCCACTATGATGAGCTTCCATCATAATACTGACAGCTTGCGGTTGGGTGAGACTCGGCACTGTAGTTAATAGCACTTGCACCACATACTCCATAGAATTGTAATCATCGTTATGGAGCAAAACACGATATCGAGGTGCGAGCTTGCGAGATGTAGAACGCTTCTCAATGGTTTCAACTGACACTGCTCTTGACTCTTTTGTTGTTAACTTACTACACAATAACATCTGCTCGCCTGATTCGCTTCACAGTTGTTTATCTAATATTACCGCATTTTTCAGCCAAAAATCCCAGAAAAAACCCAGAAAAACTTTTGACGATTTTCCCGATCAAATTCAGTAGAGCTAGAGTCCACTGCTAAAATACTGGCCTGATAACTCCTTTATCCCCAACTAGGAACCAGTTGGACTCTACCAGCGTCCATTTCCGACATTAATAATTCCAAAGCTTCATAATCAACGTCAGAGATATAGCCGAGCTTAGTCAGTTCTAGATTGATTTCATTTTCTATCTCCGGCGTTAATTTTTTTATATGTAAGGCTTTTTCAACTAATTGACGAATGGCGAACTGGTTTTTCATAGTTAGTAAACCAACTTTTAATAATAGACATTATCTAGGATAAATTATGGTATAAAAAGTGATCAATTTATGACAAATTGGTGATCTAGATCACTATCTATTTGGATAATAGTGCTAATTATGTAAGCTGTTTTTTTCTAGATTAGAGTAAAAAAACAGCTTGTATGGTAGCAAATTCTAGATTTGAATTTCTTGACACATAAATTTAACAACCTCTACACACCAATCTAGCTGATAACGAATCATGACATTCAATATCTATGTCGATTGTTTTTTAACTGGGCTGAAAAAAATGTATATATCAACACCATTTCCTAGGCGTTTCTCATAATCTTTAAATAGCAGTATCTCAGTGATAAAGATTTGGCAAAGAAATAGTAGAAATCTAGCCATTTAAGCGAAAAATAGTTTATCTTCAGGATAATACTTAGAGAAAAATCGCCAATATTCAATCATAATGTAGCTACATCTGGTTATACGTAATATTTGAGGAAAAGTCAGGTGTATTACTTTCTGTTAGTCAAAGAATGTAAATTATGGGGTAGCTCAGTCTATTTGATGATTTCTCTGGCAATATTTGCAAATTAAGCTAGATTTACAGCCTCTTGTTTAAACTGAGTAATTAATCCCATTATTCCGTATTTTAGCTTAACAAGCCAGAAGAAATAATACTAATAAATCCTCAAATTATCTATTGCTGCCGGAGACAGGATAACGACTGACAAAATTATTTTGTGTAAATAGAGTTCTAAAAACCTAGGGTCAGTTCTGTTGCAAGCTCTAAAACAATGCTAATATCAATAATAAGTAGAGGTAATTTTAGAGTAGCTAGAAGATAGCACAGTGGCTGTTTCAGTTGAACGATTAATTACATCGGATATTTTAAAGCCTACCCGTTATCTGGGAAATGGGCGTTTAGCCGTACATAAGCCTTGGGATAGGGCAGTTATTCGCTGGGTGTTAACTTACCCAGAGGTATATGAGGTTGGTGCATCTAATTTAGGACACATTATCCTATATAATACTTTGAATGCTCAACCACGCCAATTATGTGATCGGGCTTATCTACCAGGGACAGACTTAGGAGCAAAACTGCGTGCTACGCACACTCCCCTATTTGCAGTTGAGTCTAAACGCTATCTGACTGAGTTTGATATCTTGGGCTTTAGTCTAAGTTACGAATTAGGTGCAACTAATATCCTGGAGATGTTAGATTTGTCCGGAATCCCGCTCATATGGATAGAACGTTTACAGGGGAATTATCCACTAATTTTTGCTGGTGGACAGACAGCAACTGCAAATCCTGAACCATACGCCGACTTTTGCGATTTCTTTGCCTTAGGAGATGGCGAGGAATTATTGCCAGAAATCGGCTTAGTCTTGGAGGAAGGGAAAAGAACGGGTTTAACACGACAGGAATTGCTACTAGACCTGGCACAGATTCCTGGTGTATACGTCCCTCAATTCTATGGGATGAAACAAGGAGGTGCTGTATACCCATTACGTCTAGATGTGCCAAAACGTATTTTGCGACGAGTTGCTACACCAATTCCAGCTTATTCTATTGGCTTAGTACCCTATATAGAAACGGTACATGATCGCCTAACGATGGAAATTCGTCGGGGTTGTACTCGTGGTTGTCGCTTTTGTCAACCGGGAATGTTGACTCGTCCAGCTAGGGACGTAGCACTAAATCAAGTGGTTGAAGCGATCGCCAAAGGAATGCAGGCAACAGGTTTCAATGAATTTTCACTTTTATCTCTCAGTTGTTCTGATTATCTATCTCTACCAGCCGTAGGCATGGAAATCAAAAACCGCTTGCAAGAGGAAAATATTTCTTTATCGTTACCCAGCCAAAGAGTAGACAGATTCGATGAAAATATTGCTAACATCTTGGGTGGGACACGCCAAGCTGGGTTGACTTTTGCTCCAGAAGCTGGTACTCAGAGGATGCGGGATATTATCAATAAAGGTTTGACAAATGAAGAATTATTGCGAGGAGTAAAAACTGCGTGGGCACAAGGCTGGGATAAAATCAAGTTGTACTTTATGATTGGGTTACCTGGGGAAACTGATGATGATGTTTTAGGCATTGTGGAAACAATACGCCTCTTAAAAAGAGAGTGTTCAAGTCATGGAAGAAAACCCCTGAGGTTTAATTTAACGATTTCTAATTTCACACCTAAACCACATACACCATTTCAATGGCACTCAGTAATTTGGTGGGAACATCGGACTAAATCAGGCAAAAATCAGTTAATAAATCTGCGCGATCGCTTGTGGGAAATCGAGCTAGTCAGCGCCCATAACTCAGAATCTGAGTCAACTGCTGTCTGTCGTTATTTAGGTAGCTGTCGCCCTGATGGTGTGATATTGCACCCCAAACAAATTTTGTCTATGCTAGAGAAGGTGGAAAACGTAGAATTTAATTCGCTGGATATCCACCGTAAAAGGCTAGTTTTAGAGATATAATTTCCAAAGAGTGATGACATGGGACTGACATAGTAGTTACTCTGATGCTATACATCACGGGAATTATTTTTAGCAAGGTTGCGTTAGAATTGGATAAAGAGAAATTATCTGGCGCTGCATTGAATGACTTGATTCACTCACCTGATACTATTTGATCAAGAGCTGCAAACGTAGCTAATAAACTTCTCTCATATTGTCTGCTTGAGCTCATAGTACGACAAATTATGGAAGTGTTCTATCTAGGCATCTGGTGAATCTATCACCCAATAATAGTTCTTGTCTTGTCTCTCTAATCCATGCTTTGTCCAACACCTGCTAAATACCTTGTCCTTAAATGGTAAGTGTATGATGCTTCAAAATCGACCAAGGAAGGTTGGTTTTTTCAGTGAGAAACTGAATCGTTTTTCAGAATAAAAGCGTGTAAACGCAATTGCTGTGTCATTAGCTCTCCATAACTTGATATGGGGCGGTGAGTCCAACAGTCTCCAGCTCCGCTCAAATTTACAATTTTTGTGACCAAATAGTGCCGAGATCAGGGTTGCGTTAGGAGCAATAGGTACACAGAAGCTTGACTAACTTCCCCCTGGTGCTACCGAATCTTCGAGGAAATTGAATGCCAAAACAAATTATTATCGCGGAACAGCATCAAATTGCTGCCGTATTTTCGGAAGATCAGATACAAGAACTCGTAGTTGCTACAGGACATCATCAAATTGGTGATATCTATTTAGGAATAGTAGAGAATGTTTTACCTGGTATAGATGCTGCTTTTGTCAATATTGGCGACCCAGAGCGGAATGGATTTATTCATGTAACTGATCTAGGACCTTTGAGACTAAAGCGTAGTGCAGCAGCAATTACAGAGCTGTTGACACCACAACAAAAAGTGTTGGTCCAAGTAATGAAAGAACCAACCGGGTCAAAGGGTCCGAGACTTACTGGGAATATTACTCTCCCTGGACGTTATGTAGTACTTATGCCCTATGGTAGAGGCGTAAATCTATCCCGGCGGATTAAAAGTGAAAGCGAACGCAATCGATTGCGAGCACTAGCAATTTTAATTAAACCAGCCGGAATGGGTTTGCTAGTCCGTACAGAGGCGGAAGGAAAACCAGAAGAAGCAATTATTGAAGATTTAGAAGTCTTACAAAGGCAGTGGGAAGCTATTCAACAAGAAGCGCATTCCACTCGTGCGCCAGCATTACTCAATCGAGACGACGATTTCATTCAGCGTGTATTAAGGGATATGTATGGTGCTGATGTCAATCGCATTGTCGTTGATTCTAATACCGGATTAAAACGGGTAAAACAATATTTACAAAATTGGAGTGGCGGTCAAACACCACAGGGATTGCTAATTGACCATCATCGCGATCGCTCGCCGATTTTAGAATATTTCCGGATTAATGCGGCTGTGAGGGAAGCTCTGAGGCCGAGAGTAGACTTGCCTTCTGGAGGTTATGTGATCATCGAACCCACAGAAGCTTTAACTGTGATCGACGTTAACTCAGGTTCTTTTACTCGGTCAGCAACAGCCAGAGAAACAGTTTTGTGGACAAACTGCGAAGCGGCTACAGAAATTGCTCGTCAGTTACGATTGCGGAATATTGCTGGTGTAATTGTTGTAGATTTCATTGATATGGAATCAAGACGTGATCAACTACAAGTTTTAGAACATTTTAATAAAGCACTAAAAGCTGACAAGGCTCGTCCACAAATCGCTCAACTGACGGAATTAGGGTTAGTAGAACTCACCCGTAAACGTCAAGGTCAAAATATTTATGAATTATTTGGGGAAAGTTGTCCTACTTGTGGTGGTTTAGGTCATACGGTGCGCTTACCTGGAGAAAATCAAAACCGGATGCCAATACCAGCAGTAGAAATCGCAGAAAAATTTGTTCCTACAGCACCACGAGAACAACGACCACAAGTAGCTCGTAGTGCTGAACCACGGGAAGTGTATGAGGGATTTGGTGAAGGGTTTGAAGGTGATGCGGAATTTGGTTCTGTCAATTTAATTCACCATCCTAGTTATCAAGAAATGGCCGACCAGAATAAACGGCGCACTCGCACCCGTCGGAGTCGGATAGGACTGAATGGCGGTAACGGTAAAGAAGAATCGCGGTTTCCTAATAGCTCAATGGCTTTTGTGAATGAGTCAGACTTAGACTTAGATACCGAATCTGAACTGATAGTTACACCAGAAATTCCCTCGCCCACCTTAGGTAAATCTGGATGGAATGGAGAAAGAGTTGAACGAGCAAAACTGAAAATAGAACCAGTGAAACCTCTATCAGAGCCACCAGAAATAGTCTCTGTAGAAATGACCACAGATGAGCAAGATGTTTATGCCCTTCTGGGTGTTTCCCCTACAGTCAAACTAGATCGGGAAGTGAAAAATCACAAATCAGTAATTGTGAATGTTGTGCCACCCGGAGAATTGGCAGATTTTTCCCACCAGCCAACTCCACAAACCACTACTATAGAACAGTCGATAGTTGAGCAGAGTGTAATTGAGAGACCTACACCCAAAATAGAGCGAGAAGAATCTCTATTTTCTGCTTTAGACCTGGATGAGGAATTCAGCAGTTTCTCTGGAGAATCTGCCATCAATCAACCTGAAACTGGTACACCCAATCGGCGGCGGCGGCGGCGCTCTTCAGCGTTAGATACAGAACATTCCTCCGGCTTTGAGGATAGTTAACTCATCCTATGGTAGGGGTAGAGCCAGTATCGATAACTCCATCAAGTTGGTTGGAATTATCCATTTTTTTACAGTTTCAGGGATTACTCGCAGGTGTGGATGAAGTTGGGCGAGGTGCTTTATTTGGACCCGTAGTTGCAGCAGCAGTGATTTTAGCCAAAGATGCCCTTCCCCAACTCATCGCCGCCGAAATTAAAGACAGTAAAAAGTTATCTGCTGTGCGGCGAACTCAGCTAGCACAACAAATTGCTACACTAGCTGTGGATTGGAAAATTGGTTTTGCAACAACAAAGGAAATTGACCAATTAAATATCTTGCAAGCAACATTATTAGCCATGAAAAGGGCTGTACTGAAGTTGAAAGTGCAGCCTACACTTTGTTTGATTGATGGTAATCAGCCAGTAGGTGGTTTACTTGTACCACAACAGACTATTATTAAAGGAGATGAACACTCAGTGAATATCGCGGCTGCTAGTATTTTGGCTAAAGTTTGGCGTGACGATTTAATCACACGACTAGCGAAAAAACATCCTTTGTATGATTTGGCAAATAACAAAGGTTATGGTAGTAAAGGACATCTTTTAGCATTGCAAAAGTATGGACCATCTCCTTTACATCGCTTATCCTTCAAACCTTGTCAAATTAATCAGCAAATTAATGATCAAATTAATGATCAAATTAATCCGCCGAACCAATTACTCTAAATTCAATAGGGATAGTTCTGCTGCGCTATTTACAATGCTTTGTCGGGAAGTGTGATTAATTGCCCACTGGCGATAGTCTGCTAGCAAATGATGGAGTAATCTCTGTTTAATGGTCAGCAATACGCTCTTGAGCAAACTATTTCCAGTGGCGCAGAGAATAGGACTGGGAGTCAGACAAAGTGGATAAGGGATATCTACTGTAACTGCTAGATCTACTTTTCCTTCTAGGTAAGTACTATTAGCTGCTTGATAGGGTGCTAAATAGCCTTTTAAGTTGAGAGAGAAGCGCTGGTTAAAGTACTCAAAACCCAAGATTTCACAATTGACCGATCTCAGATAAACAGTACCATTAGATTCTGCCCAAACTCTCATATCTACTGTCGGCTGAATGCTCAAGGACATAAATGCTAAAGGGCGCATTTTTAACCGAAATATTTCATCCGCTATTCGCTCAATGCGGCTATTGTCCGTCAAAGCATGAACTAACCGATGGGGCTGGCGCAAGTAATGCTGGATTGGTACTGATTGTTTAGGTACCAAAATTTCCACCGACTGAGAAGCAGTAAACTGTGTAACCATGAGATGATTAAAACATTTCTTTATATAATTTTAATATTTTTTAACCAATTAGTAAATATTTATGATGATTTGCTAATTTAAGACAGATAAATTCGGGAAAATTAGCAAAATCTAGAAATTATGAGCGGACTAATGGCAGAAAATTCACCTTTCCTGATTACACATTTAGGTCCATCTGGTACTTATACCGAACAGGCCGCTTGTTTTTATCTGAATTGGCTGCAAGCCCATCGAGGTATCACAGCTAGTTTATCTCCTTGTTCTACGATTGCTCAATCTTTACATGCTGTCAGTACCAATTTGGCTAAATTAGCTGTTGTACCTGTAGAGAATTCCATTGAAGGTAGTGTCACTATGACAATGGATACTCTATGGCAACTAGATAGGTTGGAAATTCAATTAGCTTTAGTTTTACCTATTTCACATAACTTGATTTCATGTGCAGCTAATTTAGAGAGTATTCAAACAGTTTACTCTCATCCTCAAGCTTTAGGTCAATGTCAGGCATGGTTAGCACAGTTTTTGCCCAATGCGCAAATAATTCCCAGCACCTCTACAACCGTAGCGCTAGAAGATTTAACCAGAGATCTGACAGCAGCGGCGATCGCCTCCAGCAGAGCAGCTGAACTCTACAATTTGCCTATATTAGCTAGTTGTATTAATGATCGCCCAGAAAACTTTACCCGTTTTTGGATTCTCAGTCTTAAGGAAGATGAATCTCCTATTAAATATAGTATAGATTCTGATAATAGCTATACATCTCTAGCGTTTAGTTTACCTGCCAATACTCCAGGGGGATTAGTCAAAGCCCTAGAAGTATTTGCCAATTTAGGGATTAATCTCAGTCGGATTGAATCACGTCCTACTAAACGCTTATTAGGGGAATATCTATTTTTTCTGGACTTAGAAGCAAATGTGGCAACACCATTGATGCAGACAGCATTAAAAGAATTAAATACTTCTGCTGAATTAGTGAAAATTTTTGGCAGCTATAGTGTCTTACCTGTCAGCATTTAAGGGCGAACGGGAGGAGAGCGAGGTACAGATAACTAGGGAGACGAGTTCATGCCACCAAATGTATCTTTGAGGACAGAACGAGCCGCTAAGTGATTACGAGTTGACATCAAAATTTCTACCTCGTGTTCCAGGCGGGCTACTGTATCCTGTATTTCAAGTAAGGCTTGCTGTTTGGGAGGAACACCATAAAGATTACTAGCTACCCAATAAGATAACTCGGTAGGTAATTCGGGCAAATCGTCTGGTAGTTCAATATTTTGCTCGGTTAACTTAGCTGAAAGACGTACTACATCACGCAATAATTGCTCTACTTCCTCGGCTAGAGGTTTGAGATCACGGGATGGAGGTTCGTCCTCTATCCATTCTACGAGACCAACAAAATATGGTTTTTCCCGCACATATTCCAAAAGCCGAAACCTTTGCTGTCCAAGAGTTAACATTTTAAGTCGATCATCGGGTAATCGTTGATAATGAATAACTTCTGCGCAACAACCAACATTAGCAATTGTGCCTTTAACCGGGTCAACCATTAATACGCCAAACCGGCGATCGCTAGCTAAAATCGTATTAATCATGATTCTATAGCGAAATTCAAACACATGTAGAGGTAATGGCCGTCCAGGGAACAAAACCACTTCAGGTAAGGGAAATAAAGGTAATTCGCGCACCGCGATCTGAGAAGAAAATGTCATTGTGGGCTGAGTGTAAATTCGATTTGACCTTTGTTAATTCTGACTAAACTTTCCCTATTCGAGTTAAATTCTAGCATTGATCGCATACTTAAATAAAAAGCCCTAAGACATTTTTTAGGGCAAAGTAAAAACTGACACGTAAATTTTGGTTTAATCGTGCAGTCGTTACAGTTTAACTTCAATATCTACACCAGACGGTAAATCCAACTTCATCAAAGCATCAATAGTTTTAGAAGAAGGCTGATAAATGTCGATAATCCGGCGATGGGTGCGGGTTTCAAAGTGTTCTCGGGAGTCTTTGTCAACGTGAGGGGAACGCAATACGCAATAGATCCGTCGTCTTGTGGGTAAAGGAATTGGTCCGATGGCTGTGGCGTTGGTGCGGTTAGCTGTGTCTACTATCTTCTCGCAAGATGTATCTAATAGCCGACGGTCAAAAGCTTGCAAGCGAATTCTAATTTTTTGCTGCTGTAGAGTTGCCATATGAAAATTTTCCAGGTTCGATAAATTGTGCGTTCAGACAGATAAAGATGAGGAAATTGAGTGCAATTTCCCACAGAGAGTTACCAAATTAATCACAAGACACAAAAAGAGCACAGGATGTAAGATACCATCTGTGCTCCTAAGTAATGAGCAGCCCGAAGATGAGTGTTATTTCAAGATTTTGGAGACAACACCAGCACCAATAGTCCGACCGCCTTCGCGAATCGCAAAGCGCATACCTTGCTCGATCGCAATGGGATTGATCAGTTCTACTGTCATCTTGATGCGATCGCCAGGCATAACCATTTCTGCTTCTTTACCATCATCACTGGTGAAAGCTTTAATTGTACCAGTTACATCAGTTGTGCGCACATAAAATTGGGGACGATAACCAGAGAAAAAGGGAGTTTTCCGGCCACCTTCTTTTTCGGTGAGAACGTAAACCTCACCTTCAAACTGGGTGTGTGGGGTAATTGAACCAGGTTTAGCAATTACCATACCTCTTTCAATATCAGCCTTTTGTATCCCCCGCAGGAGCACACCCGCGTTGTCACCAGCCATACCTTCATCAAGACTCTTTTTAAACATCTCAATTCCAGTTACGGTAGTATTGCGGGTATCTCTAATCCCTACTAATTCAACAGTGTCACCGACCTTAACCTTACCGCGTTCGATCCGCCCAGTAGCCACAGTACCACGACCAGTAATAGAGAAGACATCTTCCACAGCCATCAAGAAAGGCTTGTCGATATCTCGCTCTGGTGTGGGAATGTAAGCATCTACAGCATCCATCAAAGCATAGATTTTATCTACCCAAGGATTTTCACCTCGTTGAGTTTTAGGATTCTTGGTCATTGCTTCTAGAGCTTGTAAACCAGAACCTTTGATAATGGGGATGTCATCACCGGGGAAATCATAACTAGAAAGCAATTCGCGTAATTCTAGTTCAACCAATTCCAATAATTCCTCGTCATCCATCAAATCTTCTTTGTTCAAGAAGACGACGAGACTGGGAACACCCACTTGTTTAGCTAGCAGGATGTGTTCCCGAGTTTGTGGCATAGGACCATCAGTGGCTGCAACTACGAGAATGCCTCCATCCATCTGAGCTGCACCTGTGATCATATTCTTCACATAGTCAGCATGACCGGGACAATCTACGTGAGCATAGTGCCGCACATTGGTTTCGTATTCAACGTGAGCGGTGTTGATAGTAATACCCCTAGCTTTTTCTTCTGGAGCATTATCAATTTGGTCATAGCCTTTAGCTACAGCTTGACCAAGAGCTGCCAAGGTCATAGTAATGGCTGCTGTTAAAGTAGTTTTACCGTGGTCAACGTGACCAACGGTACCAATGTTTATGTGAGGTTTATTTCTTTCAAACTTTGCGCGTGCCATGAATGCTCGTTTCCTTTATTAATTAAGCGTTCCCTTTGCTTTTGGCAATAATAGCCTCAGCCACGTTACGAGGTACTTCTTCGTAGTGACTAAATTCCATCGAGAAAATGCCCCGACCTTGAGTTTTTGACCGAATATCAGTAGCGTAACCAAACATTTCTGCCAAGGGAACTTTAGAAGTCACTTTGGCAAGACCTTGGTCAGAACCCATACCTTCAATTTGCCCACGGCGGGAGTTGAGGTCACCCATGACATCACCCAGGAAGTTTTCCGGGACTTCAACTTCCACTTTCATCATTGGCTCTAGTAAAACAGGCGAAGCCTTAGCAACAGCTTCTTTCATCGCCATCGATCCGGCAATTTTGAAAGCCATTTCTGAAGAGTCTACATCATGGTAGGAGCCGTCTATCAAAGTTGCTTTGACATCAATGAGCGGATAGCCCGCTAAAACACCTGATTCACAGCATTCCTTCATCCCTTGTTCTGCTGGATTAATATATTCTTTGGGTACTGTACCACCAACAATTTTGGAGACAAACTCAAAGCCAGTTCCTGGCTCTCCTGGTTCTAAGTCGATCACAACGTGACCATACTGACCTTTACCACCACTTTGACGGATGAATTTTCCTTCAATTTTTGTGACTGCTTTGCGAATTGTTTCGCGGTAAGCTACTTGGGGCGCACCCACATTTGCTTCCACTTTAAATTCGCGCAACATACGATCCACAAGGATTTCCAGGTGTAATTCTCCCATACCCGCGATGACGGTTTGGTTAGTTTCTGGATCGACACTAACACGGAAGGTAGGATCTTCTTCTGATAGAGATTGCAGAGCCTTGGACAATTTGTCCATATCGTTTTTGGTTTTGGGTTCAACCGCTACCGAGATCACAGGCTGAGGAATAAATAGAGATTCCAGGATGACTGGAGCACTTTCGTCACAGAGTGTATCTCCAGTCAAGGTATCTTTCAATCCCAGTGCTGCACCTATATCCCCTGCACGCAATTCGTCTACGTCCATCCGCTCATCTGCTTTCAATACGACTAAACGGGAAATCCGTTCTTTTTTGTTCTTAGTCGCATTCAGCGCATAACTACCTTTTTTCAGTACACCAGAATAAACACGGATAAATGTCAAGCGACCATAGGGGTCAGCCATGATCTTGAAGGCTAGAGTTGCCAGAGGTTCGTTATCGTCAGCTCGTCGTTCTACAGTTTCTCCAGTGGGTAATGTGCCTTGAATTGGCGGTACATCAATTGGTGCTGGTAGATAATCTACAACTGCGTCCAGCATCAATTGCACGCCTTTATTTTTGAAGGCTGAACCACAAAGTACTGGTACAATTGCACCTGCAATAGTGCCTTTGCGTAATGCAGCCCGAATTTCTGCTTCTGTCAGTTCTTCACCCTCGAAGTACTTATTCATTAACGCATCATCAGTTTCGGACACAGCTTCTATCAGCTTTGTCCGATATTCTGCTGCTTGTGATCGCAATTCTTCCGGAATTTCTGTCTCTTTAATATCAGTACCTTGATCATTGGTATAAATGAATGCTTTCATTCCTACCAAATCGACAATACCACTAAATTCAGTTTCACTACCAATGGGCAATTGAATAGCGATAGCATTCGCCCGTAAGCGATCGCGTACCTGCTCATGTACTCTGAAAAAGTTAGCACCTGTACGATCCATCTTATTCACAAAAGCAATCCGAGGTACTTTATAGCGGTCTGCTTGCCGCCATACTGTTTCAGACTGAGGTTGTACACCACCTACAGAACAAAACACGGTAATTACACCATCGAGCACACGCATTGAGCGCTCAACTTCAATTGTGAAGTCAACGTGACCCGGAGTATCGATGATGTTAATTTGATGGTCTTTCCAGCTGGTGCTGATCGCCGCCGCGGTGATGGTGATCCCCCGCTCGCGCTCTTGTTCCATCCAGTCAGTTACCGCAGTTCCTTCGTGAACTTCACCAATTTTGTGAATGATCCCAGAGTAAAATAATATTCTCTCTGTCGTTGTTGTTTTTCCCGCATCTATATGCGCCGCAATACCGATATTGCGTACTTTCTCTAGCGGGTTGGTGCGTGCCACAGTTACCTCCTAATAGTTTTTGCCTCAGGATATCTTGTATATTACTCTTTGTTAAGATTCTATACTCTATACGGGAAACCGTCTTTTGGGGAAATTTTAAAAGATATACCGCGATTAATAAAAACTAAAATGGCGATATATCAATTTTCTGCTTAGTTTAGTAACGATAATGAGCAAACGCCTTGTTAGCTTCTGCCATCCGATGCGTTTCTTCTCGCTTACGAATAGTACTACCTGTTTCGTTAGCAGCATCCATTAATTCATTTGCCAATCTGCTAGACATTGTGCGACCAGGACGTTGGCGGGAATATTGCACCAACCAACGCAATGCTAAAGTAGTGCCTCTTTCTGAGCGCACTTCCATAGGTACTTGATAAGTCGCTCCCCCAACACGGCGGGCTTTTACTTCTACTAAAGGTGTAGCATTCCGTACTGCTTTTTCAAATGTTTCTAAAGCAGCATTTCCGGTGCGTTCTTCAATAGTCTTTAGAGCATCATATACAATCCTCGCAGCTAGAGATTTTTTGCCATGACGCATTACCCGTCGCATCATCATATTGACAAGACGACTATTATATACTGAGTCAGGCGGGACGGGACGCCTTTGACTAACTCCACGACGAGACATACTTCATCCTTAAAATACTGTACTAATTGACTAGAGTTGACCTACTACTTAATACTTTGCTAACCCAAAAGCAGCAACATCATCGACTTTAAGTGCGATGTGGAGTTTGCGAAACCTCCAATTCAGACTTAAATACCACCATCACCCATGATTGCGCTGCTGAAAACTTCTTTTACTTGCTTGCGCTTCTTGAGAGTTCTGCTTCTAACTACTTCCAAAGCAGACGATTAACCAAAAATCAAACCAGTGTTAATCGCCCAACTTTTATTTTTTCCCAGCAGGCGCTCCTGCTTTCGGACGTTTAGTTCCATATTTGGAGCGACCTTGTTTCCGGTCTTTAACTCCGGCCGTATCTAATGTACCACGGATAATATGGTATCTCACACCTGGGAGGTCTTTTACCCGTCCACCACGAATCATGACGACGGAATGCTCTTGCAAGTTATGACCAATACCGGGAATGTAAGCTGTGACTTCAAATCCCGAAGTAAGTCTGACCCTTGCTACTTTGCGGAGAGCTGAGTTGGGTTTTTTCGGAGTAGTCGTATATACTCTTGTGCAAACGCCTCGACGCTGAGGACATTGTCTAAGAGCAGGAGACTTGGTTTTCTGACGCGCTTGTTCGCGTTCGCTACGGATTAGCTGCTGTATTGTTGGCATGAGTTACAGCGCGTAAAGCTGCTTATTTTAGTCTAACTTTTAACAAATCCTGATTGTAGCGCCTTTGTTCACTTTCTGTCAACCAATATTATCCCTCAATTCAACTGAGAAGGAATGACCACAACTACAGGTGGCGATCGCCTGAGGATTCTGGAAACGAAAAGCGCCGCCCATGAGATCCTCTGAATAATCCACCGTCAATCCATGTACAAATTTGAGACTTTCTCTATCTATAACTATTTTAATCGCGCCTGAGGTAAAAACCTGGTCTGTCGCCTTGACATCTAGATCGAAAGATAAATCATAGATCCACCCAGAGCAACCACCAGGAATAATGCGCAAGCGGACTAATGCGTCCATCTTTTGCCAAGATTTTAACCGGACTATTTCATTGGTAGCGGCTTGACTTAATTCGAGCATAATGCCAAGGGACTCCAGGAAAATAAATGAGATTTAATCTACTGATGAGAGTAATAGAGATGAAATTATGCAGTTTACTACTCTAGGCGAGAGTAGTCATCGTCATAGCGCACAATATCATCTTCACCCAGATACTCACCCCTTTGAACTTCAATCAAAATTAGGGGTATAACGCCAGGGTTAGATAAACGGTGTAGTGTGCATTGAGGGACATAAGTAGACTGATGATTAGTTAATAAAAGTTCAGTTTCGCCACAAGTCACTTTGGCTGTACCGGAAACAACTATCCAGTGTTCGCTACGATGGTGATGCATTTGCAAACTGATCCGGTGTCCAGGCTTAACTTCGATCCGCTTGATTTTGTAACCAGGGCCTTCTTCTAAAATAGTGAAAGAACCCCAAGGACGCAATTCAGTCGTAGCGACACCGTTACCGTTAGTACTAAAAGCAGGGCTTAGAGGTAAGGTAGTAAGAGTAGCTTCTGAAAGTTTCGTCATAGTTAACTCATCTAAAGACATAAAATTTCTATCCGTTTTTCCTCAGAAACCCAAAAACAGTGCCGAGGTGTGGTTAAGCAACCACATCATATTAATTAATTTTTAACTTACCTTGCAAAAAAATAGCAAAATAAAATGTCTCTATGAGTAAAATTACCAATCCACGCCCCCTGCTCCCCTACTCATTTAGTCTGTGAAAAAATTCCAATCCCATTATGAATCCGCCCAGCAGTACTAGGTAATCGGTTGAGCAAGTCTCCTCCCAAATAAAGACTAGTAGAACTTCCACCATCTAAGTTAAGAGCATTTACACATCCCATTTTTAGCAGTAACTTAGCTTCTTCTGCCAAAGTAGGTCCAGGTCCATTAACACGATGTTGTATGGTAGCGATCGCCAAAGTCCCATCTGCTTGTAGACAAATACTACTGCGAATTGCTTTTTCGGCGATAAAAGCTGGGCTAAATTTCTCACTTTTAGCATCTAGGACAATTTGCTGATTTTTCAATAATAGAGGACCTGCTCCGACAATCTCAGCATAATGATTAAATTTGCTCGGTGTTATTGTACTTGTCAGATTGACTTCTGTCCCCAAAGACAATTGTGGTGCTATTTTAGTTGCATCACCACGTAAAACCAAAAGATAGCCATCGTCTGGAATCGGAGTAGCTGTGACATTCGCTTTATTTCCCAGGATCTGATCAGTTATTTGGTTTTTCTCCACCACTACAATAGTTTCCTGGTCGGTTAATGGAGTATAAGTACTACCCCAGCCAGAAGTGTAACGGGAAATGCCATTTTGCAAGTAACCACTGTTGAGAAACAGAATTGGGAAGCTCTGATGGTTGACTGTCAAAAATTCTGTCAGCGTTAGTCGGTCAAAGTAAAATTGCTGAGGATTATTCCAGGCGATCGCACCGCGATTTAAGATCGGTCCTGATATCCACCTATCGTGCTGACGAATTGCTCCCAAGGGTAACTGGCGATCGCGATTGAAATAGCCACCATTAATCGCGCCTATAGCTGAATAATTCTGGGCTAGATCGATTAAGCTGTTGATCCCAGCTATGTTTTGTCTATGATCTTGGGGATTTCCCCAGATTGGTTCTAGTTGCAACTTTGCTACTTGGGGATTCAGCTCTAACCAAAATACAGGAAAACGATCTTTGGCTAAATTAATATAATGTTGTCGCCAGCGCAAGCCCTGTGTCCAAATAATATCTCTGGAGACTAGAGGATCGTCACGAAAATCAATAATTAAGCGATCGGGGTGAGATGTTGTAGAAACTTGGGGGAATAATCCATTAGGAACGCTTATATGGATAGCCGTCCGCCCCTGAATCACCTCCAGTCCCGACACGCTCAATTCATATTTGGGTATGACTTTGGGTGATGATGGCGTAGATAGACTAATTGGTGCGGCTAGTGTAGAGGAATTATAACGTTGAATGAGAGTGGGATTTGCTGTCCCATCAACATTGATTGTCCAGCCGATCAGTTTTGGCGGAATGGAGTAATCAGGTCGGCTAGATGCGCCAGGAGACGACTTGGGAATAGTTATATCTATTGGTAGACCTCGAATCGTTCTCCAGAGAGTTGGACGGTTTAAATCGATTACCAAACGTTCTATTTTATCGTGTTTTCCCGTCCGAATATCTGTAACTTGGGTAGGAGGAGTAGAAATTATTAAAGTGCTATTCTTTACTTGTATTTGCCAGCCAAATTTTTCAGCTAATTGCGTGATATTGAGATAACGATATGGTGACACAAACAGGGTATTGATCACCATTTGTTGCTTTCCTGCATTAAACCACTGTATTGGTTGCTGATTGAGATTAGTATTATTCAAGAAATCTATCCCGAACAATTGCTTAACTACTCTATCGCTGATAAATGTTTCTATTTGTCCAGTATTCGTGGACTTTTGTAACCACATTCCGGAAGAGGTATAGCTATTAACGGAAATTTGTCTGCCTGAAGTGAGGTTAATTTGGGATACAACATGAGGAGGCTGAGAAATATCAGACGCAATTGCAGGGTGTGAATACTGGATTAGCGACAATATTAACGGCAGAATTGGTGACAAAATAGACTTGGGATGTGTTTTTACCATGTTAACTGACTACTTTTATCCAATTCTCTAGCTAAATTCAGCCAGAGCGCAAAGGGATAGAGAATTATTTGGGAATTAAATCGGCTTGACCAGTTGTGATATCATAATAAGATACACTTTTCTACCTTAAAAAATAACCAAAGCGCAACTTTCACCGCGGAATTACTAGCCACCAGTATTAAGGGTGTAATTTTAATCACCAATAGATATTAGCAATCTAAGTGATTAAGACTGGGCTAGCTGTAGGAGCTATACACGAGGGTAAATATCATTGTTTCCTCTTCATATGGTTGTTAAGTTGACTAATTAGCTGAGTCTAGCTAGGAATATAAGTTACAGGTAGGGTTTTGGATATATTTTGTCTATGTTTTAGGGAATGTCAAATGGGTATATAGTGTAATACGTTTATCAAAATGCTATACACGACTGATAGCAACCTTTAAAAAGTAGTAATGTATTTTTTATCATAAGACATAAATACATAAGATAAGAAATATAAATTTTAACAAGGGATTTGAGCCAGAGTTTGTCCCGCAGTTAAAATTTTTTTTCCCTAAATTTTGCTCATTATGTCTTTCCCTAGCCTAAGTTTGGAATTTTTCTTTTGTAAAGTCGTAAAACTTGTAACTCAACATTTCATGGAATAGCGTATGAATCGTCAATCATTAAACCAGGGTGAGAAAATTAGATTATCAGATGATGCTCAGACCACCCTTTATGGACAAAAATGGCTAGTAGAAGAAAGAGATGCTTGTGGTGTCGGATTTATTGCTAATCGTCGAAATGATGCTAATCATGACATCATTAATCGTGCATTAGCAGCACTAACTTGCTTAGAGCATAGAGGTGGTTGTAGTGCAGATCGAGACTCTGGAGATGGTGCAGGTATCATGACAGCTATTCCTTGGGAATTGTTGCAAGATTTCTTCACACAGGAAAAAATTGCCATTACTGCAATTGATCACATAGCTGTGGGAATGATATTTTTACCACAAAACCCAGCAGCAGCAGAAAAAGCAAAAGCAGCATTTGCACAAGTAGCAGAGTCAGAAAAATTAACTATACTGGGCTGGCGAGTAGTTCCGGTTAAATCTGATACTTTGGGGAAGCAAGCAAGGGAAAATCAACCTCAGATAGTCCAAGTTTTTCTCTTATCTCCTGATAAAACTGGTGATGAGTTAGAGCGAGAATTATATATTACTCGTAAACGAATTACTCAACTAGCAACATACATTTCAGAAGAGTTTTATGTCTGTTCTCTGTCCAGTCGGACAATCGTTTATAAAGGCATGGTACGCTCTGCTATTTTGGGAGAATTCTACGAAGATCTGAAAAATCCTGCTTTCAAGAGTGCTTTTGCTGTTTATCATCGCCGCTTTAGCACTAATACTATGCCTAAATGGCCTTTGGCACAACCTATGCGGTTATTGGGTCATAACGGCGAAATCAATACTTTGTTGGGTAATATTAATTGGATGATGGCTCGAGAATCAACTCTGAATCATCCAATTTGGCGGGGTCGTTTTGATGAACTTAAACCATTAGTTAATATCAATAATAGTGACTCAGCTACTTTAGACAACATAGTAGAGTTGCTAGTCCGTTCGGGACGTAGCCCCCTAGAAGCTTTGATGATTATGGTACCTGAAGCTTACCAAAATCAACCTTCTTTGGCAAATTATCCCGAAATTATCGATTTTTATGAATATTATAGTGGCTTACAAGAAGCATGGGATGGACCGGCTCTTTTAGTATTTGGTGACGGACAGACAATAGGCGCAGCTTTAGATCGTAATGGGTTGAGACCAGCACGTTATGTAATTACCAAGGATGACTATATTGTCGTTGCTTCGGAAGCTGGTGTTGTGGAATTCCCAGAAGCCGATATTGTGGAAAAAGGTAGATTGGGTCCAGGACAAATGATTGCTGTGGATTTAACTAGCCAAGAAATCCTGAAAAATTGGGAAATTAAGCAGCGGATAGCGAAACAATATCCTTATGGACAGTGGTTAAAACAGTATCGTCAAGAACTGAAACAACTGCTAAATAGCGAATTGAATCATGCTAATGGTCACTCTGGTACACATTATATTTCAGATCACCATGAATCATTAACTGATGAACAGGTGATTTTGCGCAGACAAGACTTGCTGCAAAAGCAAATTGCCTTTGGTTACACCACAGAAGATGTGGAAATGGTAATTCAGCCAATGGCTAGTACTGGTTCAGAGCCAACTTTCTGTATGGGAGATGATATTCCTCTAGCTGTGCTATCCCAAAAACCTCATTTGTTGTATGACTACTTTAAGCAGCGTTTTGCTCAAGTAACTAACCCAGCAATTGATCCACTGCGGGAAAAACTGGTCATGTCTCTGACTGTTAAGTTGGGAGAGCGCGGAAATTTATTAGAACCTCGTCCAGAATATGCTCGAAGACTGCAACTAAATTCCCCGGTTTTAACTAAACATGAGTTAGCGACTATTGAATTGTCAGGTTTTGCTACAGCGCAATTATCTACTCTCTTTCCGATTTCGTCTGGTCTGGATGGTTTGAAAAATGCTGTAGAAGATTTACAAAGACAAGCAGCAGAATCTGTCAGACTAGGAGCGAAAATTCTGATCTTGAGCGATCGCATTTCTCCCACCAATCTGAATCATCTCCCAGGAGGAATTAGTGCTGAACTGACGTATATTCCGCCAATGCTAGCTATAGGTGCTGTCCACCATCACCTCATAGGTGAAGGTTTGCGGATGAAAACTTCCCTGATTGTGAATACAGCCCAATGTTGGAGTACTCACCACTTTGCTTGTTTGTTGGGATATGGTGCTAGTGCTATCTGTCCTTACATGGCTTTAGATACTGTGGAAGATTGGTGGTTTGACCCCAAAACTCAACAGTTTATGCAAAGAGGAAAAATTGCCCAAATCACATTGACGCAAGCGATCGCCAATTATCGTCAAGCGGTAGAATCGGGTTTACTGAAAATTCTCTCCAAAATGGGAATTTCTCTATTATCTAGTTATCAAGCAGCACAAATATTTGAAGCTGTTGGGATTGGGGAAGATTTGTTGAATCTAGGTTTTCGCGGTACAACTTCCCGTATAGGTGGTTTGAGCATTGGCGAATTAGCCCAAGAAGTACTATCTTTCCACAGCAAGGCTTTTCCAGAATTAACCGCCAAGAAGTTAGAAAACTTCGGTTTTGTCCAGTATCGTCCTGGCGCTGAATATCACATGAATAGCCCAGAACTTACCAAAATACTACACAAAGCCATCGACGGAAAAAAATACGACCACTATGAAGTTTACAAAAATCATCTTCAGAATAGACCAGCCACAGCATTACGCGACTTGCTAGATTTTGCTGGCGATCGCCCCCCAATTCCTTTAGAGGAAGTGGAGTCAGTCAGCGATATAGTCAAGCGTTTTTGTACTGGGGGAATGTCCTTAGGAGCTTTATCCAGGGAAGCCCATGAAACTTTGGCGATCGCCATGAATCGAATTGGTGGTAAATCCAATTCTGGAGAAGGTGGAGAAGATCCCATCCGCAATCGGGTTTTAGATGATGTGGATGCTGCGGGTCACTCACCTAGCCTACCATACCTCAGAGGTTTAAAAACCGGTGATACTGCTGCTAGTGCAATTCGACAAGTTGCATCAGGACGGTTTGGTGTTACGCCAGAATATCTAGCCACAGCAAAACAAATTGAAATCAAAATAGCTCAAGGTGCAAAACCAGGAGAAGGTGGACAACTACCCGGTCCGAAGGTAAGTGAGTATATTGCCATGTTACGGCGTTCCAAACCTGGTGTCACCTTAATTTCACCACCACCTCACCATGATATTTACTCCATCGAGGATCTAGCCCAATTAATCTTTGACCTCCACCAAATTAATCCCCAAGCCCAAGTATCGGTAAAATTAGTCGCAGAAATTGGGATTGGGACAATTGCGGCTGGTGTCGCCAAAGCTAATGCTGACATTATCCAGATTTCTGGACATGATGGTGGTACTGGAGCTTCACCTCTCAGTTCGATTAAACATGCTGGTAGCCCTTGGGAATTAGGTTTAGCAGAAGTACATCGTGTGCTATTGGATAATCAGTTGCGTGATCGTGTTATTCTACGCGTAGATGGTGGATTAAAGAGTGGCTGGGATGTAATCATGGGAGCATTAATGGGAGCAGAAGAATTTGGATTTGGTTCCATTGCTATGATTGCTGAAGGTTGTATTATGGCGAGAGTTTGTCATCTCAATACCTGTCCCAAAGGCGTGGCGACGCAAAAAGCCGAACTACGGGAGCGATTTACTGGGATTCCAGAACATGTAGTTAATTTCTTCTACTTCGTCGCGGAAGAAGTTCGTAGTCTGTTAGCCAAGTTGGGTTATCGTACTTTATCAGAAATAATTGGTCGAGCAGATTTGTTGACTATGCGCCCTGATGTGAAACTGACCAAGACCAAATCACTTAACCTCAATTGCTTACTACAATTACCTGACACAAGAATCAACCGGAACTGGTTATTCCATGAAAAAGTCCACAGTAACGGACCAGTATTAGATGACCAATTACTAGCAGACCCAGATATTCAAGCAGTAATTCAGCCTCAAGCCAACCAACCAAATTACAGCACTGTTAGCAAAACAATAAATGTTGTCAATACCGACAGAACTATTGGCGCTAGGTTAGCAGGTAGAATCGCTGCTGATTATGGTAATAATGGTTTTGCTGGACAGATTAATCTTAACTTCCACGGTAGTGTCGGACAAAGTTTTGGCGCTTTTAATCTTGGTGGTATTACTTTGAGATTATGGGGAGAAGCTAACGACTACGTTGGTAAAGGAATGCATGGTGGAGAAATCATTATTACACCTCCATCGGATGCTAAATATGACCCTGCACAAAATGTTATTGTGGGTAATACCTGTCTTTATGGTGCTACTGGAGGTGCGTTATTTGCTAACGGTCTTGCTGGAGAACGGTTCGCTGTCCGCAATTCTCAGGGTGTAGCTGTAATTGAAGGCGCAGGTGATCACTGTTGCGAATACATGACTGGTGGTGTTATTGTGGTTCTAGGTAAAGTAGGGCGGAATGTCGGGGCTGGAATGACTGGTGGATTGGCGTACTTCCTAGATGAAGATGGTTCTTTCCCTGAATTGGTGAATAAATCAATTGTCAAGGTCCAAAGGGTGTTATCCCCAGCTGGAGCACAGCAACTTTATCAATTGATTCACACCCATAGCGATCGCACTGGTTCACCTAAAGCCAAAGCAATCTTACAAAATTGGCAGGAATACTTAGCCCAATTTTGGCAATTAGTCCCACCATCTGAAGCTGAGAGCTTAGAAGCTAATCCAGAAACTGCGATCGAGAAAAAACAAGAATTAAGCTCCGTGTAGAACATGTAGGGGCGCAAGGCCTTGCGCCCCTACAACCCACAAAGGCTCTCACGGCTCTCTACACCCATCTACTTCTTTGTTTCTACAACTTTCTTTTTAGCGACTAGCTTTTGTTGCTTGTCTTGTAACTCTAAAAGTTCTGGTATAGTCACAAATCGATAGCCCTGTTCGCGAAACCTACTAATAACTTCTGGTAGAGCTTGTACAGTATGGGAACGGTTTCCACCACCATCATGCATGAGTACAATTCCACCTGGTTTGGCTTGTCTAAACACATTTCTCAACAATCTGGATACGGATGGACGAGAATAATCAGCTGAATCGGCTGACCAGAGAATAACAGCATATTTATTGTTTTTAGCGTAATTTACTACACCATTATTCATAACTCCACCTGGTGGACGAAACAAATCTGTTTTTATACCTGTAACTTTGTAAATCACGTCAGCTGTACTAGTGATTTCATAGGCAGCTGCCTGTGGATTTAAATAACGATACCAGTGATGCCAAGTATGATTCCCTATAACATTGCCTTGAGATACTACTCGCTTCAATAAATCAGGATAATGTTTGACATTTTGCCCAATCACAAAGAAAGTACCTTTGATATGATTTTTCTGCAGAATATCTATTATTTTAGCCGTACTGCTAGGCCAAGGACCATCATCAAAAGTCAGAGCAATGACTTTTTCCTTAGCAGGAAGACTTGCTCCCTCGAAAACTGTCCCCTGCAGCCGTCGCGGTACGTCAGTAATTATACCTTTAGATTGTGCTTCTTTTTGCCAACTATTCAGCATAATTGTTTTTAATGCTTCAATCCGCTTCTGAGTTACCACCTCAGCGGTTGAGTCATTAGAGTCAATAGTTGAGTTACTTTGAGCCTTGGAAGCATTTGGTTTACCTAGTATCATGAAACCAATGCCCAGAGTACCAGCTAAACAAATCAAGATCATTAATACTTTATGTTTCAAAAAGAACAGCTGTTTATTTTTCACCTCAAGAGCTCCTTCCAGGGCTGAACTATTGTCTACAGTTCTGAAGTCAGGTTTTCACATTTTTCCAATATTTAAGCTTAATATTGTAAGCTTAACTCACTAGTTATTCATGGTTAAAACAGTTAGATATGATTCCTTATCTGGTTAAACATGGGAAATTACTAATGATATACACGATTAACTTAGTTTCTTACCGATTTTAGATTTTATTTATCTAGGTTTTTGATGCACTCTTGTTTATTCGTATTAGTCTATACATACCATTCAACAAATAAGTCCTACTTTTTGCTCACTAATAAAATTACCCCCATAACTATAAAGCTTAAACCAAGTAAACGTATTTGTCCAAAAGGCTCTTTTAAAATGAAATGACCAATTAAAACTGAAAAGACATAACCAATAGATACGGAAGGAGCAGCTATACTCAAATTAACTCTAGTGAGCAAAAGAATATAGGCTACAGCTCCAATACCATAACAAGTTAGTCCTATAAGTAATTCAGGTGTATTCACCATACCCAGTATATGGTTCATGGCATTTCCTGCATCTACTTTACCCAATTTTAATGCTCCCAGCTTGAGGAAAAATTGCCCTGCTATACTAACAATTACTGAAGTCAATAGTAAAAAAACTTCTAGTAGATTCATAAATTTAATCTGGATAAATTTGATATTTTGAACTATTTTTAAATTGAATTTGCCGTACTTTTGGTAAAACCACCTGTTTCTTTTAAGGTATAAAGAGGTCGTCCCTTAACTTCTTCATATATCCGACCGATATATTCTCCTAAAATTCCCATACAAATAAGTTGAATAGAACCGAGAAAAAACATGGCGATCGTAATCAAGGTGTAGCCAATTAGGGGAGAATTAGGTTCAAATAGCCGCCAATAAAGTACTAATACTATCATTAGTAGAGCCACACTAGCAGATAACATCCCTATATAAGTCGCCAGTCTCAGGGGAACTGTAGAAAAGGAAATAATCCCATCAATAGCCAATGCTAAGGATTTACCAAAAGTATATTTGACTGTCCCAGCAAAACGGGGCTCACGCACAAAAGCAACTGCTGTTTGGCGGAATCCTGTCCAAGCACGTAAACCCCGAATATAGCGGTTGCGCTCAGGCATTGCGTTGAGGATATCTACTACTTGTCGATCCATTAAGCAAAAGTCTCCTGTGTCAGCAGGTATATCTACTTTCGCTAATCGCTTAATCAGACGATAAAATAAATAAGCGGTAAGGCGTTTAAACCAACCTTCTTGTTTACGAGCAGTACGTTGAGCATAAACTACTTGATATCCCTGTTGCCATTTTTTCACCATAGTTAAAATTAGCTCCGGAGGATCTTGTAGGTCAGCATCCATAATAATGACGCTTTTTCCCCGGACAAAGTTCAATCCCGCTGTTACAGCAATTTGGTGTCCAAAATTGCGTGCTAAACTGAGATAACATACTCTACTATCTCGATTATGCAGTTCACGCATCAAGCTCAAAGAGCGATCGCGACTACCATCATCAATCAGGATAAATTCTGTTTCACCGTCTAACTGTTCTATTACATCAATCAGACGACGATACATTTCGGCTATATTTTCTTCTTCGTTATAGATTGGGATAACTAGAGAATAAATGGGCTGATTCCAGGTCATTGATTAATCCGTATTAAATTATACCTTCAAAAAGTTTTTCAATACTCAATATTAAGTCAGGAAAAGTCGGAGATGGGATATAATCGCCAATCTGAAACCGACTGACTTTGTATTTGTGATTCACTAACCGATAAATTGAGATAGTTGGTTGTTTAGGATAACCAATAAACCTACTTGGTCCTAATGCTGCATGGTCAATAATCCAATATTCAGGAATTTTCATTTCTTCATAATCAGTAAGTTTTAAACAATAATCATCTCGCCAGTTACCGCTAACAATTTCAATAACTAAAGCGATTGATGTACCATGAATAACTGTAGAATATCTTTCCCAAAGAGGTTCATCAATCAAAGCTGGCTCATTTATGATTAGCAGATCTGGAAAATAACCAGATTCTTTCGTTGCTGGTTTAACGATTGTTTGATTTGGTATAAAATAGGGGAGATCTGATTGTGTAAATTCTAAAGTAAGTTCAGCAGCCAAAAATCCTTTTATTCTTTCGTGTCTCCCTATTGGCTGTGCTATTTCCATAATTTTCCCATTATGCAGTTCGTAGCGTCTCCCGTGATTTTCAGGATAAAGTGCGATAAATTCGTCAAAGGTGACTATTTTTGTCAAAGCTTGGGTCATAATAATTCTCGTATTTATTCCAATATGCTGACCTTGAAGGAAAAAGTATGGCTGTTCAGTTTGTTCATTGGTTCACTAGTTTTATGGTTGATGTTTTTGGGTAATTCTCCTTTACGAGATTGGGATGAAGGAACATACGCAATAGTCGCTAGAGAGATCTATCGTACAGGAAACTGGCTTTATCCTACATTGCAGGGAGAACCATTTTTATTGAAGCCGCCTTTAATGCAGTGGTTAATTGCTTTGTCATACCATGTAGGCGGTATACAAGAATTTACCACGAGGTTTCCTGGTGCGGTGTTAACTGCTCTGTCTGTACCTTTACTTTATTTATTGGGAAAGTTACTTTTTCTAGAAAGCCTACCAGCTTTGTTTACCGCATTAGTCTACTTAACAATGTTACCTGTGGTCCGTCACGGTAGATTGGCTATGTTAGACGGGATGACTGTTTTCTTTTTCTTGTTGCTACTGTATTGTTTGCTGAAGTCCCGCCAAAATCCCAGGTATGCTTTAGGAATCGGATTTTGTCTGGGATTGATTACTCTGACTAAGGGAGTAATTGTTTTGCTGTTGGGTGCGATCGCCTGTTTGTTCCTGATCGCCAATGGACAACTAGGCTTACTCACCAGTCCCTATTTATGGATAGGTATGGTTTTCGGTAATGGTCCAGCGATCGCTTGGTATTTTGCCCAATGGCAACATTACGGTAATACTTTTTTACAAGTATATTTCCAATCTCAATCTTTTGACCGATTAGGAAAAGCTGTGGAGGGTCATAGTGGTCCACCTTGGTATTACTTGATGGAATTAATTAAATATGGGTTTCCTTGGCTACTATTTTTACCAGGAGGACTGGATTTATCTAGGAAAAACTTTCGGACTCCTTGGGGGAGTTTAATTCTCATTGCTACAATAGGTTACTTCGGTACTATTTCAGTTATGAGTACGAAACTTCCTTGGTACATTTTTCCCGTATATCCATTTTTAGCTTTAGCTGTAGGTGTGAAATTAAGTGATATTTGGGTGAAATCTCAATTTAAAGGAAGATTTTGGTGTTTTTTCCTGGCTTTAATTGCTGTAGCAGCTTTAGGAGGTTGCGGTTACTTTATTCAAGCTAATCCTCAAATCGTTTTAATTGTGATGAGTCTTGTTTTGTGCTTAACTATGGGTGTAGCGTCATGGTTAGTTAACCAGAGCGATCACCGATTTATTCTGGTCTTATTTGCTGGGATGTACATAGTTTTAGCATTGCTGATGAGTTCACAATCCTGGATTTGGGAATTAAACGAAGTCTTCCCTGTTAAACCAGTAGCAGCATTAATTCGGGAGAATATCACACCAAAAGATAACGTTCAAAATATAATTTACACGTCTTTTGCTTATAACCGTCCTAGCTTAGACTTTTATTGCGACTGTAAAGTTGTTTCCGCCAGTTTACCAGATCTAAAACAGATGTGGTCGCATAAATCTTACTTATTGTTGGATAGTACAGCTTTAAATAATATAGGCTTACCTGGGATTAAAAACATGGGTAAAGTCGGAAATTTTACATTAATTGCACCACCAAACTGAAATTATCAACCCACCCAAAACCCTTGCGCAAATCGTAAGGAAATTGTCACCATTAAGAGAGTAAAAAAACATATAGTCGCATATCCCCATCGGGGATGACGAGACAAAAGTAACCCTAAAGCCACACTGAAAGAAACAACGCCATAAATGATCCTACTCAGAGACCAAGTTCCTCCAGAAGCTAGAATTAAGCCCAAAAAACAGAATCCATAAGTTAAAGTGATCGATGTCAATTGATTGCGTAAGTACCATAATAAGTAAGCTCCCCCCAAAACACTAACAGTATTGATTAATGGGTCTCCTGCTAATAGCCATAGAAATAAAATTAAACTAAAAGAGCCATAATCTACTAAGCTATAACCTAGTCTTTGACGGAAAATCCATAATAAGGTAAAAGCAATTATTATACTAATAAACAGTAGTAAATATAGAGGATCTTTAATGTAGCCAGCTTTTTGATTGATTGGACCAATTGTAATTTCCCAAAACATTGTTGACCATCCTTTCCAATCAAATCCTAAGGACGGTCGCCATCCTTTCTGTGCATGAATAAATGCTAAAGGATCACCAAATTTAACTTGACAATAGAGGCTATAAAGCAATAAACCACCACTAGTCGCTAAACTAGCTAAGTATGCTTTTATCCCTCTACGCTCTCGCCAAGCAGCCAAGAAAAATGCTGGTATGAGAGATATTCCTGTGGGACGTGCTGCTGTGGCGATCGCACCCCATAAAGCCAACCAACCATATTGCTGGCGATCAAAAGCTCTCAAAGCTGCTGTACTAAAAAGAATATATAAACCTTCAGCATAAACAACAGTACAAAACAAAGACATAGGGAAACAAGTTAAAACAGTGGTTGTCCACCGCGCTACACTATGTCCATAACATTCACTTGTCCAAATATATAATATAATTACCCCAATCAAGAAGGCTGAATTATTAACTAATATTCCCGCTACTTCTACTGACAAGCCTGTATACATAATAGCGCGAATTAGCAAAGGAAATAATGGAAAAAAAGCCACTGAATGACCATAACCATCATTCATATACTCATAGCCAGAAACAGCAATATTTTTATAAAAAATGGCATCCCAAATAGAGAATAAACTCCATCTTAATGTACCAGTAATTCCATGAAATGGAGTTTTTAATAGCGGAGCAATCATTAACATGCTAATTAATAAAATCACTCGGCTAAACAACCACATTTTTATAGCAAATAGCAAGCCATCTTGAACAAGATTTTTATATTTATTCATTTCTATAATAATACATCAATTTACTGCTTATCAAAAAGATAAACATCATCATTTTGATAAGCAAGTTGAAATTTATGATTATTGTTTACTTGCTCAATTAAGTTATGGACAAACTCTCGATTGCTTAACCATCCTGGATAACGGAGATTCAGCAATATATAGTCAAATTCATTCAGAGTTTTTTCTGGTAACGCCACATTAGTAAATTTAATTAGCTTTCTATGAGTTAAATGTGGAGCTATTTCAGCAGTGGTATATACACCTCCTTGGGTATGAACTAAACTAACTGCGCTATTTGTAGACTGCCAATTATCTATGGATACCAAATATTTTGACCAAAAATACTCATATTTTGCTAGTATTATAAACATAATCAAAGACCATAAAACAATTGCTCGTTTTGTCTTGAACCACCCTCCACCGTTTTTCAAAGTCTCAATTACTGATAAAAATAGAAATGGTAGTATTGGCAAAGAATACTGAAATATCAAACTTTTCTGCTGTAATTCACTAGCCAAAAGATTAATCATCAAGCACGGGATAGTAGAAAAAAGAGGTAAAACACCCCTAAAGGAAATTATCCCAACTAGAGGTAAAATAACTAGAAATAAGTAAAAAATATTTTCTGGCGTAAAAATATTTACCAAAAAAACTTCTGGATGGAAAATAATATTATGAAATATCTCTTGTACAGAGTTTCCTAGAGATCTATACCTGTGTACATGGCGCTCGATTCCTTCAACAGAACCACCACTGTAAAATGGAATGATAATTTTAATAGCAATCAAAAACCAAGAAAGACTAATCACAAAAGTAGCTAAACCATGTATTCTCTGCTTTTCAAACAAAGCTAACCATAGTCCCATTGCAGCGGTAGTCAGGGAAAATACTTCTTTACAACCCAGGATGAAGAAAAGGCTCAAATAGAAATAATAGGGTTTGTTCTCTCTTAAAGCCCAAACTGCAAATAAGATCAGAGCGGGTATTATTGTATCTAAGTGGAAGTCAAATAAATTAACATTAAAAACTAATGGATACAACAAATAAGCAATAACCAAAGCTGAGGAAATTTGTCTTGATAAACCTGCTTGACAGCTTAAATACCAAATTGGGAGAGCACCAAATGATAATGCAAGAGCCTGTATTACAAATAACCAGTATACTGTAGGATATACTTTATAAAAAAAAGCTAATGGATACCATATCCATGCTGCATGATCCGCAAGTATATGAAACCCCAGAAAAGTAGATATGGGTTTTTCACCTTGACTAATTAAGTAGACTGCTTGATCAAATATACCTAAGTCATCAACACTAGATTGGAATAAAGTATGTTTAGTGACACTACATATAAATAAAATGAGACTAGCTACAAAAATTATTTTCCAAGGAAAGCTTACTTTTTGTTTTACTTCAACCATGAGATTAAGATTTTAAGATAATTCAGGTCTTAATTTGGGAAACACTAAATTAAACCACAATTCAACACCTTTGTCAAAGAATTATGCTTAAGGAAATACTGGTTTCTTGTTTTGCTTCTATCATGGTATTAATAAAAATTAGTTTTTAACTTAGGAAAAATCAAGTCACAATTTCGCACAACAAACCAAATCATCAAAGTTAAAGGAATAGAAACTAGATTAATGTATATAGGTGTACCCAGATAACTAAAAAATGATGTTATTTGCATGACTACAGCAACCCAGCGATACTGAGGAAAGTAAAAGGCAAATATAATTGTGAGAATATCAGCAGGGTAAAAGTATCTTTCGTGCATTTCAGGTAGTGTATATGGCATGAATAAAACTGATATAGTAGCTAAATGTATTAGTCTATCTTGAGTAATTTCTAACTTACTTTTGTAGACAAAATATACTAATAAAAAGATTAGTGTTACAGTAAGAATAATTCCTATAGGAAAAACGATATGATAAAAATCGTTAGGAATCCATTGATAAATGTTAGGCGCATGTTTACTCAATTCCTTGTATTTTTTAGCTTGGTTAAAGTAAACCAATAGTAGACTTGGTAACGGTCTACCAGCAAACCATGCAGGTAGAACTGATATTAAATATACTAACGGAACTAATGGTATATAATACCAGTTAATTTTCTTTTTACATAACATAATTAATAATAAAGGTGATAGAAACATAGCTTGTAATTTAAAAGATAAAGCTACGCCAAAACTGAGTAAAGCCGGAATTTGCTTCTGAATAGAGAGAAAGTAAACACAGGCGACTAAGCCAGTTGTATAAATAACATCGCACTGTCCCCAGAGAGCACTGTTATAAATAGCGTTAGGACTCAAAATTACGACTAAAAATGCCAGAATTGGTAGTTTACTATCTGGATATTTCAATCTAACAATTTTATAAGTTAGAAATGCACAAAGAAAATCAACTGACATGGCAAAAAGTTTAATTGCCAGTATCTTGGGTAATCCAGATAACAGAGTTGCCGCAATTAAAATCCAGTAGAGGTAAGGAGGAGCATAGTCATAAAAATTATCTTTTAAAGCGCTGAAATTACCATGAGATACAAAATAATCATACCAGTCTGACAAGAAGAACTTATAGTCTACTGATTTATTGGGAACGCAAATCAATCTCACAAAAATGGCAAATATAATGCCAATGATCAAATACATTGGAACTGAGTGGGGAAAAGATTTTAAGATTTGGTTGAATTTATATTTAACTAATTTCATTATTTCTGATATTCCTAATCATGATTTCACCCATTATTTTACATATAAATCATCTGACTAACTTAGTTCTAAATCTGAACTCTCGTATTGAAATAACTTTGAGAAAACCGAATAGATAAAGAAGCAGTTAATATAGTAAAAAAGAATATGGCTGCATATCGCCATCGAGGGTAATGAGATAGTAGTACACCTAAGGCTATGCTAAGAGAAACAATTCCATAACCGATACGGCTGATTGACATAACTCCACCAGAAGCAAGTATTAATCCTATACCACAAAAGCCATACATCATAGTAATGTAAGTTATCTGATTGCGTACACACCAGATTAAGTAAGCACCACCCAAAACCGTACTTGCATTAATCAATGGGTCTCCAGCTAATAACCATAAGCATAGGATGATAGCGAAAAATCCATAATCGGTGATGTGAGATCCTAATCTTCTAAGAAAATACCATAATAAATAGGAGCAAATTATTAGAATTACAATTGCTAAGGGATACCAAGGATCTCTCAAATAGCCAGATACTTGGTTTTTTCCACCTATGATGATTTTCAACAACATTTCTGACCATCCCCGCCAATCAATTCCCGGTGAGGGTCGCCATGCTTTCTCAGCATGGAGAAATGCTAAAGCATCACCAAATTTAGCTTGACAATATAAACTAAAGCTAATAATACCGCCGCAACTAGCTAAACTAGCAAAATAAGCTTTGATTCCTCTGCGTTCTTTGATGGAAGTAATTAGCAATGCAGCTATTAGTGCTGTTCCGGTTGGTCTGGATGCTGTAGCGATCGCACCCCAAAGAGATGTCCAACCATATTTTCGCTGTTCAAAAGCCCTTAAAGTTGCTGTGCTGAACAAAAGGAATAGACTTTCAGAATAGATAACAGTGCAAAATAAAGTCATAGGAAAACAGGCTAGTACAGCAGTTGAGCAACGTGCTACATTTACGCCATAGCTCTTACATGTCCAATCATATAAAATTATTAATGCAATTAAAAAAGCCAAGTTAGTCACTAATACACCTGCAACTTCCCAACTCAATCCAGTCATCATAACTCCACGGACGATTAAGGGGAGTAAAGGAAAAAACGCCACGTTATGTTCGTGGTTATCATCAGCATACTCATAACCAGAAACGGCGATTTTGTGATAGAATTTAGCATCTCCCAGGGAAAATAATTGCCAACTTGCTGTAGCAGGAATATTATTAGTTGGATGACTTAATGCAGGAGCAATTAATAAAATACAAGTAAATACAATTACTCGGCTAAATAGCCACATGGCTAGGGCAAAAAACATGCCATTATTGATCAAATCCTTAGCCTTAAATTCGATTTTCATGACTGACAATATTTTGTTTCATCTATAGATGATACTATTTATCTAATTAGCTAAACTATTATTTCACATATTTTACAAACAAGTAAACATTGTTTCGTTGATAAATCAGTTTAAAGTCTGATCTGTTTTTTAGATAATTTACTAGGCTTTGGATTAATTCTGAAGTATAGGATAAACCATGATGATGAGTATTGTACAATATATAGTGAAAGTCTTTTAATTGATTAAGTGTTTGGGAGTCATCAAATTTAATTAATTTTCTATGGGCTAAATGTGGGGTAATCCAGCCTGTAGTTACAAGACTATCTGGAGTTTTTACCAGGGCGATCGCTTCTCGCGTAGCTTGCAATGTATCCAATGATTTTAAGTATCTCCCGGTAAAAAATCCGTATTTGCCTAAGGCTAAAAAACTGATCAAAGACCAGAGGATTATGGTTCGTCTCTGTTGTATCCAGGATTTACCTGCTGCTAGACTTTCGATTACAGCCAATAAAAGAAATGGTACTACCGGTAATGAATAATGCAAGACTAGATTTTTTTGGGATGCAGTATCAGCCATTAAATTCAAGGCTAAACAAGGAACTGCACCAATTAAAGGCAGAACATATTTAGGTGTTAATCCCCAAGCTACAGGTGCTAATAAAAGAAGTAAGTATTCTCCATTAACGCGAGAAAATAGATTGGCGAGAATTTTTTGTGGTTGGAATACTAGAGTTTTCAGGGCTTCAGGAAATGAGTTACCTAAATAGCTATAACGGTAAAGGTGGCGACTGATGGCTGCTGCTTGACCACCAAAATAAGGAATAATCACCCAATTGGCGATGACAAACCACGCACTACCACTAGCTAGAGCGATCACCCCAAATAAACGGCGCTTTTCTCCAAAAAATAACCAAGCTCCCAAACCAATAACTGTGAGAGACAAGACTGACTTACAACTGAGCACGACTAGTAGACTGACACAAAACCAAAATATATTTCCGCTTCTAGCAGCTAAGACAGCGGTTAACAGAGTCGGGACGGCGATCGTATCTGGATGAAAATCGCATAAGTCGCTATTATAGATTACTGGATATAATAGATATACAAACACCATGACTAAACCATGATGATTTTTTAGACCTGCTTGTAAGGCTAGGAAGTATACTGGTAAACATCCTAAAGCCAAAGCCCCAGATTGAACTGTAAATAACCAATATACACTAGGATATACTTTATATAATAAAGCTAATAAATATAAGATGACGGAAGCATGATCAGCTAAAGCATGAAATCCGATTATAGAGGAAATTGGTGGTTGTCCCTGGCTAATTAAGTATACGGCTTGGTCGAAAAAAGCTAAATCTCCAGACGAGTTAAATAATTCATGTCTCAGGGTACTAAATAAAAACAATACCAAGTAGGCAATACAAGCTATTGTATATAATACAACCCTGCTGCTCGAATTTATCAGCAACTTTTTCCTCAACTTGAGATTTGCTTCAGTAAATTGATTTTTAGTGTTCATTCTTGTCTACATTACCATACATAGAATTTGGTTACTGTTTCTAAATGTATCTGATGACAGAACATCTGGTATGTAAACATTACTGTGCCTTTATATGGATACTAACCTACCCAAATATATTGCGCAAAGCCTATAGCCATTTTTGCTAGTAATACAACAAATAAGCCCAAGGCTAGATATCCCTGACGCGGATACTGGGATAACAGAACTCCAATCGCTATATCCAAGGGGACGATTCCATAAGCTAAACGACCTAGAGAGATTGTACCACCAGAAGCTAACAGCAAGCCTATACCCAAAAAGCCATAAATTATATTTACAGGAGTGAGTTGCTTGCGTAAGTACCAAAGTAAATAGCCACCACCTAAAAACATCAACACATTAAGCAAGTTATAAATTAACCATTCATCTTCCATGATAAATATTAATACTATTAGGCAATAGGCTCCGTAAAATATCCAAGTATTATTTCTTTTTAATCCCAACCAAAGCAGAACAGTAAAGGCGACTATGAGAACAAATAATATTGGATGTAAAGGATCTTTGATCCCACCCCCATCTTTGCTAACCCAACCATAATACCAATTACGATCTAAAGGGATTATTAGGAGCATATTTAACCAACCTTGCCAATCAAATCCCAAGGAGGGTCGCCATCCTTTCTGCGCAGCAATAAATGCTAATGGGTTTTTAAAATCTATTAGACAAAACAAGCTGAATAAGATTAGACCACCTGATGTAGCTAAAGCAGCAATGTAAGCTATGACTGGTCTACGTTCTTTAAATGCAGCTAAGATAAATGCTGGAATTAGTACCATACCAGTGGGGCGTGTCGCTGTAGCTAGGGCTCCACATATAGCTGTCCATTTGTAATGCTTTTGGTCAAATGCATACAAAGCTGCTGTACTGAGAAATAAATATAATCCCTCTGTATAGATGACTCCTGTAAACATGGACATCGGACACCAGGACAAAAATGTCGTACCCCACTGTGCTGAACTGATACCATAATGTTTTTTCAGCCAAGCATATAGGAAGCAAAGAGCTGCTAAAAAGGCCAAGTTATTGACTAAAATCCCTGAAAATTCAAAAGGTAATCCCAAACTCATCAGTAATCGAATAATTAAAGGGAATAAGGGAAAAAAGGCCAAGTTATGCTGTTGACCGTCATCCACGAATTCATATCCAGAAGTAGCAATATCCCGATAATGTACGCAATCCCAAACATCAAATACTCCCCAACTAACTTTAGGCTGCATTCCATTTAGCGGTGCTGGGAGTTTTGGTGCAATTAGTAGCATAGCAGTCCAAATAAATAGGCGACTGGTAAACCACATGGCTGCTGGAAAAAGGTAATGATCTCTATCTATTTTGTCTTTAAATTGCGCGATCGCTATTTGAGCTTTAGCCATAGGACTGACAATTTTTAAGCTACTCCTCTCTCCAGCATTTTTTTAGGTGTTCCAACATAGTGGGATTAACGGTAGTATTACTTAGATGGGATTTTCTGTCAAATATAAAAAATAGTCTAAATCAGTTGTTACGCTTAATTTATTTTCTCCCAGATCCCGTGCAGGTTGATTATAGCTTTCTCGTGTAATGAATGCGTCCTTGGCAATTTATATTTGGAATTATGTGTAAATTAATTAAACAATTGTGAAAGCTATTACTCTTCTTGGTTCTACTGGCTCTATTGGTACTCAAACCCTGGATATTGTTTCCCAATATCCAGAACAGTTTCGCATTGTCGGTTTAGCTGCTGGACGCAATGTAGAACTGCTTGCTGCTCAAATTCGCCAATTCAAACCGCAAATTGTCGCAATTTCCGACGTTGATAAATTTTCGGATTTACAGGCGGCGATTCAAGATGTCGATCCCCAACCCATTCTCCTTGCTGGTGTAGATGGTGTTGTAGAAGTTGCTCGTTATGGTGACGCGCAAACTGTAGTTACAGGTATTGTTGGCTGTGCTGGATTATTACCTACAATTGCGGCGATCGCAGCTGGTAAAGATATTGCTCTAGCAAACAAAGAAACTTTGATTGCTGGTGGTCCTGTCGTTCTACCGTTAGTAACAGAAAAAGGTGTAAAACTTTTACCGGCTGATTCTGAGCATTCTGCTATATTCCAGTGTCTCCAAGGTGTACCCTCAGGTGGACTAAGGCGAATCCTATTAACTGCTTCTGGTGGAGCTTTCCGGGATTGGGCGACAGAAAAATTGGTTGATGTGCAAGTGTCTGATGCTTTGAAACATCCTAATTGGTCTATGGGACCTAAAATCACGGTCGATTCCGCTACTTTGATGAATAAAGGGTTGGAAGTAATTGAGGCTCACTACTTATTTGGGCTGGATTATGATGATATAGAAATTGTCATTCACCCTCAAAGCATTATTCACTCTCTGATTGAGTTACAGGATACTTCAGTTTTGGCTCAATTAGGCTGGCCTGATATGCGCTTACCTCTTTTATATGCCTTGTCTTGGCCAGAACGTGTTTACACTAACTGGGAAAGATTAGATTTGGTGAAAGCTGGGAATTTGACTTTCCGCGCCCCAGATCATCAAAAATATCCTTGTATGCGCTTGGCTTATACAGCAGGTAGGGCTGGCGGTTCTATGCCCGCAGTACTCAATGCAGCTAACGAGCAAGCAGTAGCCCTGTTTATCGCAGAAAAAATTCGATTTTTGGATATTCCTCGCTGTATTGAATGGGTATGCGATCGCCATCAAAACGATCATCTGGAACATCCTTCCTTAGATGATATTATCACTGTCGATCAATGGGCTAGACAGGCTGTTTTCACAGCTATGGAAGGTTTAACAACTGTACCGAAAGTAATTTCTCTGTGTTGATCTGATTTTCTGGGTTTGTAGTTGCGCTGTCTGCGTAACTACAAAATTCCCATTTTTTCACTAGTTTTTTCACTAGTTTTTTCACTAGTTAGTTATAATAGTGTCCTGCTTTATCCCAGAAACGCCGCTACCAATATCAATTAATCAGCTATTAACCTATGTCGGGTGCAGAAATCTCACTTTACTGGAAAAGCAGCCCCATAACTTGTCTTTTTTAAGCCTTGTTTTGAAACATAGCACTTTGAACCCCCCAGAGCATAAATCTATGGTTTTGACCTTAATTGTGGCTGTATTTGTCTTCTTCCTTTTACTGAAAGTAATTAAAACAACAATTCATCATGCCCTAATTGCTGCAGCAATTCTCGTGTTACTCTACACTAGCTTTGGCATTACACCACAGGATATTTGGTATCAATTAACTCATTTACATGCGAACTCAATACAGGCATCACAGACATCTGTAAGCAAATGAGGGTAGCGATTGATCCTAGAAGCTAACTAAAAAACTATCGGTGTGACGAGGAAATTTTTGCCAATGCGTCCTTGAATGCAGGTGGTAACTGACGCATAATTTTACCCCTTTCACGGTCTAAAGCAACTAAGGTTACTTTGGCCGTGACATATGTAGTTTGACCATCGATGGAAGTAATTATATAGTCCCAATTGATCCGAACTCCTGTAGCTTCTATCATCCGAGCTTTGACCACTACCATCATGCCTAATCTAACTGCTAGATGGTAACGTATTGACATTTCAACAACAGGTAAATCGCATCCTAAAGCAACTAAGTCAGCAAAATCAATACCTATGGAACGTAAGCATTCAATCCTGGCTTCTTCCAGCCAAGCTATATACGAACCATGCCACACAATTCCCGCATAATCTGTGTGATGAGGTTGAGCCTTTACAGGATATGCAAACCAATTCTCAAACACGGCGTTGGGATCGCTGTTAATCGCATGATCAATTGTGGAAGTTGGGGGTAACTGAGGTTGGCTTGGTAATTTTTCAGACATCTTAAAATAATTATAAGCAGTAGACTAGATAACTTACCCTATTTTCCATCGCGATTTACAGCTTTGGCAAGCTAGCATTTCTTAGCCAAAGTTTTATGGTTAGTCAAACCTTGCATTGATTGCTTAATCAAATTGGCTAATTCCTGTAACTGATTAATTGCTTCTGCTCCTTCAAGCTTCATTAATTCGCGATCATCCCGCATTTCAGTCCAAGTAATCCCGTAATCGGAAACTAAAAACCGAATTAGATGATTATCGCCTAAACTAACCATAAACGAAGCACTATTCATTTGGTCACCACATGTATAGCAGGAAGCTAGATAGCCACGACGTTCTAAAACGATCGCCAAGGCTTGCAAGTTCATGACCAAGTCCTGTACAAATTCTTGGTGTTGATGTGCTAATCTTTGAAACACTTCTGCCCTCCATCCACCACTGCAATCTGGGTATATTTTAAATTCTCTTTAGATTTTTTCATCTTCTCATATTGTAAACTACCAAATGCTTTAACAACTGTCTTGTCAACTAATGAGTTTAGGCATCTCGCTTAGAATAGTGGATAACAATTACTTGTTTCGTGTCTAACTATTCTTTTTGAACTCAACAGCAGTTGCTTGAAGTCATTGTTTCCTGTGGTGCCTCACATCGGTCTTAGGCAGCTATGTCGAAGGAGACCAGATACTAGACTGCCTATTTTTATCTTGCGTACTCTACAAACCTGTTTAGTCTTGACAAGTAACTGCCTGATTCTTAAGTAGCTCGTTTATAGCCTAACTCAAATCTGTAGTTAGTCAAGTGTAAAAAACGTATTTATTTCACCTTTACAGGTGATATATAGCCATATTAGTGTTATCAAGTTATTCACTCATGACTTTGCGCTCATTTTGGCTTCACCCAGATTGTGAACCTTACCCCCCCTACCGCCCTGCATCTTCTACGAGACTACTTGCCACCAACCAAAGGCTGGTCCAATAAATCGTACAGTTGCCCATATTACAACCATAAGTCCAATACCTACCCACGCACCACGAGTAGTCCAAGTGACGAACAGCTGTGCTTGAGTTTGAGTAATAGGAATCCAAGGTAAAATGCGGGTTCCTTGGTTTGTTGTTTCGCTAAGTTTTGCTTTGCGTCGTTTTGCTTCACCCATAATTCATAAGTCCCCTAGAGAAAGTCCAAATTAAATTGTAAAACAGGGTTGGGAGAACCTCGCAAGTAGATTATTTACTCAATAGGGTAAGCAGGGGAGCAGGGGAGAGTAAAAGAAGCTATAAGGCTTTTAGGTGGGTTCTTCGGGATCGGTAGGGGAAAAATGAGCGATATCTAGATAATTGAGTCTGGCTAAAGGACTCAGGGCAGCAAAAACCTGCGCACCGTAGCTGCGGTTAATTACACGACTATCGAGTAAAGCCACAATACCTTGGGTTTCTCTGACTGGAGCGATCGCTCTTTGCAATTCTGTTAGTGCATAAGGTAGCAAGTACAAACGGAACCAATCCTGATGCGATCGCTTATAATAAGCCACTCTACCAGCAACTAAAGGATTTTCCAAAGATGGTAGGGGTAAAGTAGCAATAATCAATAATCTTGGTGCCGGTAACACTGTTTGATGCTCTCGCCAATATTCCCAACCGCTAACTAAAATGCCATTCTCATCTAAACAAGTTTTTTCCACTTGCACCCTGGAACCAAATTCTGATGCTAAAATCGCTCCTACTCTACCTCTCAGTGGTACATCCCCTATTAGGATCGCCGTTAGTCCCGAACCAGTTGCACTTAAACATAGCAAAGTTCGTACCTTGTGCATAAATTCCGCCTGGAATTCTGGTGTATTGGGTAAAGGTATTTTATAAGGTACATAAAGCTGAATTGCCTCCGCTTGAGCGTCAGAGGCGAAATTCAAGCAAGTCAAATCCTCTAAACCAAAACGTTGGCGGAATAAAGCAGCTTGAGTTTCTGCTTCCAAGTAACCACCAATTAATACCACAGGTTGTCTTTGCCAAATTGGCGCGAGAATCTGGCCAAATTCAATCGGAGCATAATGTAAAGAGAATAAACCTTGGCGACGAGCGATAGTTGTCCATAAAAGCGCCGCAGGATGAGGAGTAGTGTTGACAATACTGTGAAATTGTAGCCAGAAGTTATTCCAGACCTGTGGTAAACTAGTAGAATCTAAACTCAAATACAACTGTTGTAAGATATCAATTTCTGATTGAGAGAGCAAATAACAGTCATAAGGATTGGCTGGGTGCTGAAATAACTTGTGTGTTAATTGTATTCTTGCCTCACGGATAGACTCAGTCTGATGGGGACAAGCAAGCATGAGTTGATCCCAATCATGAGGTCGAATATCTTGAGTTAACTGATGACGGACCCAATCTTCTAGATCATCAACTCCATCAATAATCGTCGGAATATTGGCTGGAAATTGTTCTGGTGTAGTTAATAGTCCTTTTAACCAAGCTGTGGGGGAAGTTAATAATAATCCCGAAAAATCAGTACTAGGCCAAGTATCGCCAGTTCGGATTGGCTTATTCGCTGGTAACCACTTTTGTAATCGGGGAATTTCCACCTTAAGTAATCGATGTTGCACCAATTCTGGAGCAACGATAATCACAGGTCCATGCCACATTAAGGCGGAGGCGATGAAACTAGTGCGATATCGCCCTTGATAACTACAAACTGCTCCTACTTGAATTAAGGCGCTACGTCCTAATCTCAAGGCACGAGCTACTAACCGAGCCATCGTCAAATGATGAGGCCAAGTTGGAAAACCCGCCTGCGATCTCAGGAAGTTGTGTAGTGACAAATGAACTTCTGCCTCAATCACACGCTTTTAATCCCATAAAAATAATATTTCCGAGTTGCCCCATTTCTATTATGTTGTCATATAAAAAGGGAATAGGGTACACCGAATAGACTAAACACAGGAGTTAATTAGATTATGCCAACTTACACAGGAATTTCCAGCGAGGCTTTTAGACATCCATTAGATCTGCAAGCAGAACAAGCTTTACGCAGCCTACCAGGATTCGATTTAGTCACTCGTAAGTTTATCGAGTTTTTCTACGAGCGTCCGCAATTAGTCTATCTCATGGGTAATGCTATTCAAGTCGGACTGCGTCAATATTCTACGGTTTACCAGATATTCCGAGAATGTGTGCGAGATTTGGATGTCTATCCAGAGCCTACACTGTTTGTCTCCCAAAATCCCCAGGTTAATAGTTATGCTCTGGGAGAAGAAAATCCTTATATAGTCATCAATACGGGTATATTAGATTTACTCAGTGAAGCTGAAATTCGCGCCATGTTAGCCCATGAATTAGGTCATATTAAATGCGGTCATACTATTTTAATTCAAATGGCTATGTGGTTAATGAGTACAGCCTCTGTCATTGGCGAATTAACCCTCGGTATCGGCAATTTTGTCAGTCAAGCTTTAATTTTTGCCTTTTTTGAATGGCGGAGAAAGGCTGAGTTATCTGCTGATCGCGCTTCTTTATTAGTTGTAGACGACTTAAATCCAGTAATGTCGTTAATGATGCAAGTTTCTGGCGGTTGTCATAAATATGCCCATGAATGCAGTTTGGCGGAATTTATCTCGCAGTCGGAAAAATATCAAGCTCTAGATGATGATGGACTGAATCAAGCATATAAATTTCTCATGTATAGTGGTTTCCAAGGCATGATGTTAACTCATCCCTTTCCCGTAGAACGCTTACATTATTTAAAGGATTGGGCTAATTCAGCAGAATATCAAGAAATTCGTCAAGGTAATTATCAGCGATCGCCAGATCAAGGAGCAGTAAATGTGGCGGTAGAAACTCCTACAGATGAAGTTCAAAATCTCCGTAGACAAGTGGCTCAATTGCAAAGAGAAATCGACAGAATTAGGGGAGCTGAATAAGCAAGCAGGGGAAGACCCTGCTCTTGATCCAATTTGTCCAGGACTTCTTGCACATGAGATTCGTGGAAAGCTGCTGCCAAATCAATACTACAATCTTGACTAGTGGTACTAATTGTTACTGATTCTAAAACTTGTTCATGCATAACTATCACCTCTGGCAATGATTTTGATGATAGCGTTAATTCTGATATATAAAATATCTTAATTCTAATATGATTGATATATTTTTCTTTATTATTAATTCCTGAATTTAGTCATAGAGAAACATTATCTTTCACTACTTAGCCACACTATAGGAGTCGTAAATGTAGTAAATGTAGGTTGGGTTGAGCAACGGCGAAGCCGTTCCCTTGTCTACGTTCCTCAAACCCAACCTACCATATAACTATTATCTTGAATTTGATTTAGGTGATTTAATCCATGACAATTAAACTCTCAAACAGACAGGTTGTTTTAGTACTAAGTGTTTTTCTGATTACTTTCTTATCCTTCACCACTCAGTTAAGAGCTGAGGGCTTTTTTGGTTCACACATCAAATTTGTAACTCCTACAACTAACTTGGTCAAACCAATTCGTCATATTGCAAAATTTCCTGATACTGATTTAACACCCCAAGAACGCCAAAAATTACAGGGTGTGCGCCAATCTAGAATTAAAGAGATTATGAAAAGCTTAGATCCAATGCAACGCAAGCAACTAGAACACGAATTACGCATGAGCAAGGATATTGATCTAGCTCTGGCTGTAGTGGACTTAAAACCCGATCAGCGAGACTTTGTGAATGCAGTTATCGAACTGACTAATCTGAAAATGAAGTTGATTTTTTCTCAACACGCCTTACTGGAAAATAAGTAACCAGGATATTTGAATCTATCAGTAGGAAACAGGGAACAGGGAAGAGGGATAAAATTCTTTTAGTGAAGGTTATAGCCATGGAATTTTGTACCTCTTTTAGCTGCAATTTGCTATATCTAATTTGAAACCCGATTTTGGGAAATTGGAACACCCTGATTTTTCGTCTAACTAATTTGCTACTTCTGTTAATTCAATTACACGCCCTTCATAGTCCTTAACTAAAAAGTTTAAAGGTCGTTGGTTACGAATTTTTAACTTCAAACCTCGTGTTTCTACCCGCATCAAAATAAGTTCCAAACAATCCCGATCAAAAGATACATGACGTTGCTGATTTTTCGTACCTAAGCTGGCACCAGTAACCACATGTAACTGGGTATTTCTCTTCAATTGATACCATAGACCATCACTGGCATTATTCATTACTTTGTTAGACCAAGTTGGACTAGACCAAGTTGGACTATCAGACATGTATAGCCGATCTATACCTGCTGCACCTACCGTTTGTTCATAGTTGTAATAATAGTGTAAGGGTATTTCTGCTGCTGGTAAATTTAATAACCCTTCGTATAGTTGTCGAGCAATCTCCAAATCTGACACCATAACAGTGTAGACTTTAGGAGCATTAGACAGAAACATCCACATAGCACCAGCGTATGCTGCAAGCAGCATAATCATCACACCTTGGGTAGAGAACAAACTGTCTAGAGGCAAGGAAGGCAAAAATGAGCCTAATATCAAAGGACTCAGTCGAAACAAGATCAAATAAGTAGCTATAACCATGAACTAATCAAGAATTATATAGACGAGATACTTTGAGGGCTATGGTTCAAGACTAACATAAGTTCTCTATCTTAGGTTTATCCATAATCCCCACACTTAGCGAAATGTGGAATCTACAAATTTACCAATTCCAAGATATTATTGCGATTAACTGACCCATAGCCTAACTCAAGTACATTTTACAAATATCTACTATCTAATTCCACAGCTTGTGCAAATTCCTCAATTCCCTGAAGCTAATCACCCACTGGTGCGATCGCTGTTTCATTATAGCGACCAAGAGCTATTGAATTTGTTTCAAAGCTACCCAGGTAATGGTAAATACTTTACAGCGATTTTCTGCCGCTATAGCCCCATAGTTTATAGCTTGATTCAGCACTCGGCACGATCACCTGTACAAGCAGACTATCTTTTTGCTCTTACTTGGCGACATATATACTATGAACTTGGTGGACTCAACCTAATTAACCCGGAAACAGGAAAAGAAAACTTGACTCTCCAAAATTGGTTAATCAATATTACAGCTTTTTGTATTAATCAGATCAAACCACCACCTACTGAAACAATCCATTATTCTCTCCCAGCGACTTCACCACCTCTCTGGTGTTTTGTAGAACAGGCTCTAGCACAACTTCCACCAATGTTGCGCTTGATGGTCTTGATGGCGCAAACCTTTCACTGGAGCGAAACCAGAATTGCTGCATACCTCCAAGCAGAAGGAGAAAAAATTTCTCCCCAAGATGTAGCCGATTATTTACAAACAGGTTATCGTATGTTAGAAGATAAGCTACCTGAAGATATTCGCTCTATCTATTTGGAAAGGGATAATGATCAAAGGTTATGATCCGATAATTTAAGTTTTACTGAAGTTGTCTCTAATACTGTTCATAAAATGCTAGGTCATGACGATAAGGTATTAGATTTATTAGAACAACGTTAAACAAGAAAAACTACGCTTGTGAGAATTGTTGCTTATATTTACACAGATCCCCTATTAGAACCAGTTCCTGACCAGAATATCTGGGGGTGGGATGTGGATAAAGTCTATCAGGATTTGGGGGGGCGATCGCAATTGCAAGAATTACTTTGTGACTGTCAAGTCACAGTAGCAGATTATTTACTGGTTCGCCGGTTGGAGGAATTGGGAGATACTGTAGAAGAAGTTTGGGATTCTTTAAATCAATTGGAAGCTACAGGGTTAATGGTAATTGTCACCGAACAAAATTACACTTCAAAAAATGCCCATCCTCAACGCGACTTAATTAAATTAATCCAACAAGTTCAATATCAGCAAAGAAGCAAGCGTATTCGTCAAGGACATGCGCGAAATAGACTAGCAGCTACTCCACCACCAGGTAAGGCTCCTTATGGTTATATTAGGAGGAAAGGAAAATACATTATCGACCGCAGTACTTCACCCGTAGTTAAAGATTTTTTTGAACAATTTTTACTCTACTGTTCTTTAAGCGGTTCAGTCCGTTATCTCACCAAGAAATATGGCAAAAAAATCTCAGTCACCACCGCAAAACGTTGGTTGACCAATCCCGTTTATCGAGGTGACACTGCTTATCAAAATGGAGAAATTATTTCTAACACCCATGTTCCGATAATTTCCCGCGAAGTTGCAGCACAGGTAGACAGACTTTTGCGTCGAAATAGTCGTTTAGCGCCACGCGCTGCTAGTGCGCCACGTTCTCTAGCAGGTTTAGTGGTCTGTCAACAATGTCAGTCTCCCATGAGAATCACTCGTGTTACTCAACGCCATCAAGATAAAGAATATCTCTATTTACGCGCTCTTGATTGTCCACAAAAACCTAAATGTAGCGCTATTTCTTACCAAGAAGTTCTAGAAAACACGATTACAACTGTTTGTCGCGAATTACCTGCTGCAGTAGCAGGAATCAATTTTTCCCAATTGGATGAAGTTAAGCAAAATTTATCTCAGGCGATCGAGCGTCAACAAGCAATCCTCCAGCAGTTACCTGACTTAATCGACACTGGTGTCTTAGATGTGGAAACTACAAAGCTGAGAGCTTACAAAATTCAAACAGAAATTTCCCTTTTACAAGCAAAATTAGCCAGCCTCCCACCAGTTAACTTGCGCTCTGTAGCGCAAGCCGTTTCTCTGACTCAATTTTGGTTAGACTTATCGGAAGTGGAAAGACGATTCTATTTCCGCGAGTTCATCCGTCAGATTGAAGTTGTTCGCCAAAATCAGCAATGGGATTTACGGGTAATTCTGATTTTTTAGCTGATTTTTTAAATTCTCTAGCTTATTGATTTTCACTGTCACCGTCATTACTATCATTTGTTACTGATTTTGGGGATCTACCTGTATTACGTACATTGACAATCCTTCCCAGTAGATCGAACCAAAATGGCGCACCCATAGCGATCGCAATTCCCGTTATGAACCAACCCATAATTACAGATATTATCTTGAATACAGGTAAGCCATCAATCTGGAATTGGTTACATTCAACATCATTCTGTTTACAAAACATCTGCTCTTGTAAATTGTTTTTTGACCAGCCAACTGGTAGGGTAATACCATTTAAAGCTTGATTAGCATCAATATTACTTACATCTTTCACATTAGATGTTTGTGGTGCTATTTCCACAGATCTAGTGACAATGGTTTCCCTCAATACAGAGTCCTTGGATAAACGATTAATTATATAGAAAGTATCAGCATTAGCGCCAACTGCTAAAATACAACCAATTAAAAATGCCACTCCTTTAGCATTCCGTTTGTAAACGCCAGCAGCTCTCTCCATAGACTGATCGAAATTAGTTTCAATTTCTTTCCTTAATAAATCAAGGCTTTCCTCTGTCGTTTTAGCTTTCCCCTTGGCATTTTTTGCCATAATTTCTAGGTTCTGTATTACTGACTGAGGTAAACTATTAACTAAGCCTTGAATTGTCTGATAAATCTCATCATCTTGGTCTTTTACTACTGAAATTATCTCTTGATGAACAGCACTGGTATAGTTAATTGATTGTACTATTTCATCCATAGTAGGCTTTAATCCACCTAATTTTACGGCCTGTGATATGTCATCAAAAGTATCCTTTCTTAAGTATTTTAATCTGCGTAAAGTTTTTTGTAAAAATTCTTGTTCTCCCTCGATCAGTGCTTGAAAATTTTCTATATATTGATCGAAACTGTCTCTCATTCGCTTGACACTAATATCTACACTAGATTTATTTTTTGCAAAATCATCGACAATCTTATTGTATTCTGATTTTAGTTGTTCATAGTCTTGAACAATTTCTTTAATAAAGTTTTGAGGAATTTCATTTCCAGGAATCTGAGCTTGCAATTGAACCAAAATATTTCTCACTTCATTTAATATGTCATCTTGGAATTTATTTAGTCTAATCTCAGTCAGTTTATGGCTGACTGCTGATAATTTCAATGTATCAACTAAACTGCCAGAAAAGCATTTACTATCAATATAAGAAGGCCCACTGCGTTTATTATCGCCGAATCCTGTATCAATTTTGGCTTTCGAGGTTTTCTGACAAATAAGTCGATATAGTGAACCTAATGACCAAATTATTTTGCGGGGTAAAAGTGGAAAGAACCCTTTGGCTTCTTGATTCATGCTTTTGATTAAAGGATTAGCATAAATTTGATTGGCTAATTGCATAACTTTTGCATCTTCAGAATTATCTGCATCGCCACCCAAGAGGATTTCAATGGATTTTCGTAAATGTTCAGCACGCCATTGCAGTATAGTAGTTAAGATTTCTTGAATTTCAGAGGCTAAAAGACTAAAAATCAAGTAAACAAATACTAATCCCAGGGCTATATCTAAAATAAAAGGGAAGCTCACAAATTTTTATCCTCTGGAAGAATAGACTAATGAATACTGTATTATTTATACCATTCACTAGTCAATTCTCTTTTTTGGCTGTGAGCAAAAATCTGGTGCAACCTCTCCCTAAAAAGGTTGATTTTTCTAGGAGAAGCGCACTAATTTGGCATAAAGAGTATTTTTTGGTATATTAGATATGGCTTAGTTGTATTTGTTATACACAACAAAAATAGTATTACTCTACCAGTATCCGATTAAATTCCACTAGAAATCACCTTGATAATTAGGGCAGATAATTAGGGCAATACTTTTTTCCCTGTTACCTTATCCATTTTAGGAATATATTGGTGATGTTCAGAACTGTTAATTTCTCCACCTGTAGTAAGCAGGGTAAGCAAAACTGCACTACCCAGAATTAAGCTGACTAGAGGACGCTTGAGAAAAACAAAATCCCTGACAATTCTAGCTAAAGGCCGGCTTTGGCGACGCAATGTCGAAGATAATACTATTTGTTTCCAAGTAAATGGGTCACGGACATAATGTCCACTTTGACAAACCACTACTCTTTCTTGACAGAATGGGCAAGTGAATAAACCAATATAAGTCTTGATTGGTTTTGTTCTAATGCTTCTTTGACAAATTGGGCAGGTACCATAATGGTGACCAAAAGTGTGTGTATTCATTGAGCTATTCCGCTTAATCCATCTATTCGCTCTATAACCACGGCTATATTGAACTTTACCACCAGGCGGAGTTTCTGATAGCTCGTTTAATACTTAGTAGCTGTCCCAGGATCATCTAAAAATTATAGTTATGGATCAGACATAAATTAATATTACTACTAAGAACAGTTTATTGGTCTTGACTACTATTGAGCTTTTGACCAGCTAATACTAATCTTCCCTCATTTGACAATTCTCCTTGCACAAATTGTGCGGGATGTCTAAGTTGGTTTGCACAGCGACCATCAATTTTTTACCAAAGCTTTGCTCTCTCAGTGGGATAAAACTTAGTTGTCCCGTGGTTAAATCATGGCTCACAATGGAAGGAAACAGCTAAAAATTTAAATTTTTTCTTACATTTACTGAACATCACCAATGACTCTCTTGCCTCCCACCCAATTTAGGAAGGTAAAGGAATTTCCTGCTCTTCCTCAACTTTCCCTACGGTTAACTAACCTGCTTAACCGATTTCAACCTTCACCGGAAACTCTTGTACTATTTCTAGCCATCCTTATTGGTGGTGGTACTGGTATAGCAGTCATTACATTTCGTTATCTGATTGAATTGATTCGTGATTTGATGCTAGTCAATCTCATGGGACAGATTGGTATTTGGGGTGCTTGGACTTTAGCGTGTGTTCCTACTTTTGGGGGAATAATCATTGGCTTTATGCGCTGGCGTACCCACGACTTTGGACCTGGTTTGTCTTCTCTGATTGCTGAATCCCATAGAACAGATGCGCAACCACAACTCCGTCCAGTCACAAAGATGATTGCTGCTGCTGTTTCTCTAGGTAGTGGTGCTTCTTTAGGTCCAGAAGGACCCAGTGTGGAATTGGGTACTAGTTTAGGAGTGTTGTTATCCAATGTCCTTAAAGTGTCAAGTGAGCGCAAGCGTTTGCTATTGAGTGCAGGTGCTGCTGCTGGTTTAGCAGCAGGATTTAATGCTCCTATAGCTGGTGTATTTTTTGCGCTGGAAGTAGTTATGGGTGCTACATATTTTGCTACTTCTGCTGTTAGCGTAGTTCTGCTGGCAGCAGTTGTAGCAGCTTTAATTGCTCAAATTGGTTTAGGCGCACAACCAGCTTTTGCCTTACCTGCTTACCAAGTCCGTAGTCCTTTAGAATTGCCTCTTTATCTGGGATTGGGTTTAGGCGCAAGTCTGGTTTCCCTTGCTTATACTGAATTAATTCGCTTATCTAAAGATTGCTTTGCAGGCAAAATTAAGGGGCTGAGTTTTTTTGGCAAGATTCCACGCACAATTTGGCCAGTTATCGGTGGTGCAATTATTGGTTTAGTCGCTTTACGCTATCCCCAAATCTTGGGTATTGGCTATGGTACTGTGCAAGCAATGTTACAAGATAGAGAGTTTACGCTCAATCTTCTAGTCGTGCTACTGGTTCTCAAGTTATTGATGACAGCTATTAGTTCTGCTAGTGGTTTTGTGGGAGGTTTGTTTGCTCCTGCTATGTTTCTAGGCGCATCCTTCGGTTCAGTCTATGCTAAATTATTAACCTTAGTTGCACCAACTATCGGCGAGCATATGGCGGCATCACCAGCTTATGCGATGGTGGGTATGGCAGCTGTTCTGGCTGGTAGTGTCAGAGCACCACTAACAGCTATTATCATGTTATTTGAATTAACCCGCGACTATCGCATTGTTTTACCATTGATGGCAGCTGTTAGTTTAAGCGTTTGGTTGGTAGAGCGGATCAAACCTACTTCTAACTCTAATGCTAATCTCCAACAAATCGGATTGCCAGAATTAAAAGATGATCGAGCAGAACTGATACAACAAATTCTAGTAGCAGATGCTATGCACTTTTATCCCAAGAAATTATCTGCAACTCTTGGGGTATTGGAAGCAGCTAAGGAAATGATCCGCGATCGCACAAGTAATGCCTTAATCATCAATGAAACAGGACAATTAGTTGGCATTCTTTCATTGGAAGATATTAATCGGACTCTCACTCTCTGGCAAAGCTATTCAGATTCCTTAACAGAAATGCCAGGAGACTTATCCCAGCAAACGTTGATGGACATTTGTACGACTGAGGTGCTTTACGCTTGGCAAGATGAACCTTTATCTGAAGCCTTAGACCGCATGGCACTCAGAGGATTGCATCAGCTACCAGTGGTAGGACGAGACAACCCAAACAGAATTTTAGGCTCAGTGGAAAAGGAACAGATTGCTTTAACTTGCAACTTAGCTGTAGTCCGCAAAGCTCTCTCCCATTATTTACCAGTTGGACAAACACCTGATACTATTATTAGCCATTAAAGCAACAGCTATAGCGGAGCTAATTGTCTGGCTCCGCTATTGCCAGCTATGAAATACAGATAATTTAAATTATCTGTATTAAGCTGTAGCTTCTAAACTTTCATCATCTTCCCTATCATTTGGGTCTACCTGACGCAGGCGAATGTGCTTTTTCCCCAGAGTGATGTAGAATTCATCGCCGGGTTTCAGATTCATCTGTTTCGTATAAGCCGAACCAATTAATAAGTTGCCGTTAGATTGTACGCTAATTCTATAGCTGGCGTTACGACCACCACGACCATTAGCACTAGGCAAACTATCTAGCTGAATGCCCTCAGCATCTATTAAAGCGTTGAGGAATTTCATCATATTGACGCGCTCTATACCATTTTTAGTCACGGTATAGTAGCCGCATAGTTTAGCTTTATCTTCCTTGCTGAGATTTTCCAGCTCTCTGACTTTTAGGATAAGTTCTTCACCAACTAGGGGGTCATTTCTTTTCTGTTTAGGCATCAACTTAGGTCGAAAACGAATGTTTGAAGTGGTTGAATTGATTTTATTTTAGCTGACGTTGAGCTAATAGGAACAAAATCCTTTAGTTTTTATCTCCGTCTAGCTAAATTATATTACACTCATTAGTGAAAATATGGCAATATTATCTATATTGTCAAGACATTTTATCAAAATAAGTTCTCCCCATGGTGATAGCTATATAATTCATCTATAACTGCTAGACTATAATTGTTTAAGTTTTTTAAAGTAATCCCAGCTTTCAGCTTTTGGACTAACGGCTATTAACTACTAACAACTGATAGATGAAATTAACCACAAGAGGAAACTACAGCGTTAAGGCACTATTGGATTTGAGTTTACAGCCAGACCGTCGTCCGGTTTCTGTGAAAACTATTGCCAAGCGCCAAGATATCCCAGCGCCTTATCTAGAAAAACTGATGATAGAAATGCGCCAGGCTGGTTTAGTGAAATCAATTCGTGGCAGTATTGGCGGTTATCAATTAGCCAGATCCCCGGCTCTTATCTCTATAGGACAAATTTTGACAGCTGTAGGAGAAAGTATAAGTAACTTACCTGAGAGCCCTCCTGAGTCAACACAAGCAGAAGACTGGGTGACATTTACTCTTTGGCTGCGACTTAACCAAAAGTTACAAGAAGCTTTGTACAACATAACTCTGGCTGATCTTTACTATGATACTCGTAGTTGGCAAGCATCTGTTGGTGAAGCAGCCAATTTTGTTGTTTAAGGGAACAGCAAGTTCCCTGTTAGAGAGTTTCCTGTTAGAGAGTTTCCTTAATCAATGAAACTAGCGATTGTTTTACTGCTTGCTGCACTGCTAGATTACTGGATTGGCGATCCTTGGGGTTGGCCTCATCCAGTACGTGTTATGGGATGGATAATTTCTCGGTTGAGTGATTTTTTTTTACAGCATTGTCAAAATGCTCGCACACAGCGTCTAGCAGGAATTTTTTTAGCCATTACTTTAATTATTGGTAGTGGTGTGCTTGGCTTCCTCTTGATTCAAATCGCTAGACGGTTACATCCTTGGTTAGGAATTGTGGGAGAAAGCATCCTCACGGCTAGTTGTTTTGCTCTGAAAAGTTTACGAGCCGCAGCTATGGATGTCCTGCAACCAATGTCCTCAGGAAACCTGGATGTGGCGCGACGAAATTTAAGTAAATATGTCGGTCGGGATACAGAGAATCTCTCTGTCCCAGAAATTTACCGGGCGCTTCTGGAAACAGTGACAGAAAATGCATCTGATGGAGTCATGGCTCCACTTTTTTATGCTATTATGGGTACTTTCATTCCTCTAGTTGGTGTAGCTCCTTTGGCTTTAGCATATAAAGCTAGCAGTACTCTAGATTCTATGGTAGGCTATCGAGAAGCACCACTAACTTATTTAGGTTGGTTTAGCGCTCGGTTAGAAGATTGTTTAACTTGGTTTCCTTGTCGGTTAACAGTAATAACTATAGGTTTAATCTCAGCTAAACTCCCACAGGTCTGGCGAGTTTGTCGCCGTGATGCCATTAAAGACCCTAGCCCCAATTCCGGTTGGAGCGAATGTGCCTATGCTGTAGTTTTAGGTGTCCAAATGGGAGGAACTAATTGGTATCGTGGAGTCGCTAAACAAAAACCATTGTTAGGAGACCCTATTTATCCGATTACACCGACTGCGATCGCTCAAGCTTTGACATTGACCCGATATTCTTTTCTGCTCTGGTTAGTCATGGCGATCGCTATATTGTTACTTACACCCAGGAATTAAATTCCCTAATTGTTGTTTACTCTTCCATTTGCTTAATTTATGGCTGCTAAAGTAGTTGAGATTCTCTCAGCAGAAGAACTGCGTCGTACATTAAATCGCCTTGCTTGTCAAATTATAGAAAGAACAAGGGATTTAAACCAACTAGCACTATTAGGTATTTATACTAGAGGTGTACCTTTAGCTAAACTCTTGGCACGTCAAATAGAGATTCTCGAAGATGTCAATATATCTGTAGGAGCCTTAGATATTACTTTCTATCGTGATGATTTAGACCGTATTGGCTTACGTACTCCAGCAAAAACATATATCCCTTTTGACTTAACTGCTAAAACTCTTGTCTTGGTAGATGATGTTATTTTTAAAGGACGCACCATTCGTGCTGCTTTAAATGCCGTAAATGAGTATGGTAGACCAGAAGTAATTCGTTTAGCTGTACTAGTAGATAGAGGTCATCGAGAGTTACCCATTCATCCAGACTTTGTGGGAAAAAAGCTCCCTACCGCCAAAGAAGAGGTTGTGAAAGTTTACCTGCAAGATAGCGATGATCGGGATGCTGTGGAACTAATTAGTTATTAGCTATTAATTATTAGTTATAAATATCAGGAAGTCAAGTCTAAACAAATTATTTTTTACCGCATATCCAACTACGCTTTAATCCGACTTATGAAAATCTCTCTTGCTTACACATAAATTAATAATTACGGGACATTTCAAGGCTACTATTAAACAAATAGAATTAAAAAATGACAATAAAACAATCTACCTGTTAGCTAAATTGGCAATATGGGCTTAGACCTTATGATTATATGATTAAAATAGGTTATAGATTAATTGCTAATTATCTCCAAATAACCGATCAAAACATATATGACAACAAGACTTATGTCCTTTAGCAAACCTAGAGCCGAAGATAGTTTTGTTATTACTTTAGCCCCTTTGTATTTGGCGGATATCTCTGATCAATTCGAGCATCCTGCCAACGGTGCGAACGTAATCATGATGGGAATGGTGCGTAATCAAACTGATGGTAAGCCTGTCGTTGCTTTAGAATATCAGGCTTACGAACCAATGGCTCTCAGGGTATTTTATCAAATTGCGGATGATATTCGAGGCCTTTGGCCTGAAGTAAATAGAGTGGCTATTCATCATCGCATTGGACGCTTGCAAATTGGGGAAATCAGTGTTCTCATAGCTATCGGTTCACCTCATCGTCAAGAGGCTTTTGAGGCTTGTCAACGCGCTATAGAAGAGGTTAAACACAACGCTCCCATTTGGAAGAAAGAGTGGTTTAGCGATCAAGATGGTAAGTTGTCGGGCAATTGGGTGAGCATTGGGACTTGTGAACGGGCAAATTGCTGAACTATTGACTATGAATTGACGATGAGAAGTGTTATGATGCTGTGTGCTGCTCTGGCGATTGTGAGTCTTGACTCTTCAACCAATTGATCAAAAATAGTGGCAAAAGATTACTTAGGTTAGTAATTACGAGCAATAACCATAGATAGTCGAACTTAGTTTCAGTGATGCCTAACCAATAAGTAATTAGGGCTCCTAACTCACGGGAAATAAATCCGCCTAAATTATGTACTGACATCAGTATAGCAAAAAATGTTGCCTCTATCCCTGGTGGAGATAGTTTAGCAGCTAGCACTAAGACTGGCATAAAAACAATTTCTCCTGCAACAGTAAGTATTAAAGTATCACCTATGCTAAACCATTGGTCATTTATGCCTAAAAGTCTATTTGTATGAGTGACTAAAAGCAATGCAGTCAACCCTAAAGCTGTAGAAAAGATAATTCCCCAAAAGAAGATTTTACTAAATGGTACTGACTTGAGGAAACGTTGAAATACCCAAACTCCCAAGAGATTGGCTAAACTTGCAACTAATCGCACTCGCCCCAAAAATTCTGGTTCATAATGTAGCTCGTTGGTGAGAAAGTAAAAGAAAGCTGAATCTGAAGTGGGGGTAGCGTCCCAGATAAGTATAAATGCGGTTGGCAACCAAACTTCTTTTATGCGGATAACTTCTTTTAATTGAACTAATTGCTGCTTAAACGAATTTATGGCAACTGTACCTTGAATAATGGGTTGTTCAGCAATAAGAAAAGCTACAATGGAGATTATTAGAGGCAAAAAAATAGTAATTGCAAAAACTGTCCGGGGAGAAAAATGCCCTAACAGCCATCCACTCAAATAGGCTGTGAGCAATCCGCCAATTGCCACACTCCCCCAACAAAGAGACTGTAAAGAACCTAAATTTGCCTGAGATTCTCCTCTAGCTCGTTCAACTACAATAGAATCGGCGATGACATCACTCAGAGCCACCCCCAAAGAACCCAGGGTAACTGCAATAGTAGTTGTCCAAATACCATTAACTACGGTTGCTAGACTTAGCCAAGCAAGAGATCCTAATAGTCCTGCTAAGATCAAATAAGATCTGCGACGGTAACCCAGTACAGGAAAGCTATCTGAGATGAAGCCAAAAAATGGTTTAATCATCCAAGGTATAGCTGTTATTCCCGAAATCGCTGCAACCTGAGCTGGACTTAAAAGCAAATCGTCTTTCATGAAAAAGCTGACAGCCAACCTTGACAATGCCAACATGCCTTGTACAAAATAAATGATCAAAATCGCTACTAATTCAGTAGTCGGTTCAATGCCTAAGAAAATTTTTCTCAGTACCGATGCTTTAGTCTTGTCCAAATTGGGTAGGTTTGTCAGCATTTTGGGAATTTTCTTTAACCTTTACTACTTGAACTAATAATATCGAGATTTGAGAGATTACGCATAGAAAATGGGAAAACTCGATTTTTTGCGCTAAAATAAATGAGGGTGGAGATTCAGACACATAAGAATAGCCCATTTATTCAAATAAGTTTTACGAAAATTATGTTGCAACCATTAGGATTTGGGCAACTTTTAATAGATACATCTCTAGGTAAAATGCGCTATTATATTGCTAATCAGGAACCTTGGTTAGATAGAGGTGCTAGTGATGATCGGGAACCGTTATTATTTCTACATGGGTTTGGTGGCGGTTCTTCTAGCTACGAGTGGTCAAAGGTGTATCCCGCCTTTGCTGCTAAATATCGGGTAATCGCACCGGATTTAATTGGTTGGGGCAAATCCGCACATCCGCCTAGAAAATATCAGATCGAAGATTACTTAACTACAATTCGGGAATTTATCCAGCAGACCTGTCCCACAAAAGTGACAGTCATAGCATCTTCCTTGACAGCAGCATTTGTGATTAGAATAGCGATTAATTACCCCGATTTATTTAAATCCTTAATTCTTGTCAGCCCCTCTGGACTGGCTGATTTTGGTGAAACCTTGGCTCAAAATTTCTTGACTCAGTTGATTAATTTTCCTATAATTGATAACCTAATATATAACATTGGGATTGCTTCTGAATTAGGTATCCGTAGCTTTTTAGAACAACGGCAATTCCAAAAAGCCAATCGTATTTATGGAGAAATTGTAGAGGCTTATCTACAGTCAGCTTTACAAACAAATGGGGAGTATGCAGCATTATCCTTCGTGGGTGGCGACTTGTGGTTTGATTTGTCTCTCTATATTCAACAGTTGACAATCCCTACAGCAATTATTTGGGGAGAAAAATCACAGTTCACAGGTCCAGAAATTGGTCGGCGTTTGCTGGAGCTTAATCCTCAAGCTGTACAAATTTTTCAACAAATACCTGATGTAGGATTGACACCGCAGTTAGAACTACCTGCGGTAACAATTGGATTAATTCAGAAGTATTTAACCGCGCTAACCCTTTAGTCTGATGTCAATGACAGTAGCATTAAAATCGTAATTATAACCTTCTAATTCAAAGGGCATACCAATTTTGACTTTACTGTTGCCTAATACTGGTCCTTTATCAGTTACATAGGCTGTATCTGCTAAAGTCAACAGCAGATCTGTGCTAAAGTTATTGGCTTTAGGATCTGCTACTTCCTTGACAGAACCATCTGGCTGAGTAGCAATAATAGTTCTAGGTAATTGTTGCACAGATTTAATCCCGATTTGCCCATGAGGTTGATTGCGAATGATAACATTAACACTACCACCCGCTTTAAGTCCATTACTATACAGATGTTCGGGGTCGCGTGCATTTAAACCACGAACCACCAAATCAACTTCTATAGGTACTGTTTTTGCACCAACCTGAGCAATTGAACCAGAAGTTCCTGGATAGAAGAAGATGCCAAATATCACTAGTAGAATTACGAGTGCAGCACCAAAGTCCAGTAAGTTAACTTTGCCGAATAAGCGACCTTTAGAATCTATAATAGCCATAAGCAATTTTTTCTGGAAAACAAGCAGGCGGGGTTTGTCAGTGGGATGGGATTTGCAATTCTCCCTGGAGTAGCTAAAACTACAATCCAATGGCAGCAATGTAATCTGACCTCATCTTTAAAGACTTTAGCAGTTATTTGGCGATTGTATCACTGGCTATTTCTTCAACGAACAGTTTGATTCAGAATAGCACTAGAAGGCAACATATTGAGCTGAAGATTCGTCCTGTATTCTGTGATCGCTAATGAAATTGCTAATTTAAACCCATACATCCTTCTATGAGCCAAAACTTATGCTAAACAGGAAAAAATTTTGGTCAAACTTGCGTACTTGGTGTCGCCGATGTTTTTACCCCTTAGTTTCAGTATTAGTTGTCATTAGTTTAGTTGTCTACAATTCCTTGCCTACAAAAGCTTTTGACTGGTTACCTCTGATTCTGCAAGGAGTACAGGTTGTACAACTGTCTCATTTATCTGACCACCAAGAAGTGGAACTCGGTAAACAGATGAATAAGCAATTGGCTAGTCAAATTCACTTCTACAACAACCCTGAAATAAATAGCTATGTCCAAAAAATCGGCAAACGCCTAGCATCCCATAGTACACGCCCCAATATTCCCTATGTTTTTCAAATAGTGGATGATAATGCCATCAATGCTTTTGCTACTACGGGTGGTTTTATCTATCTCAACAAAGGTTTACTCAAAGCAGCAGATAATGAAGCCCAAGTAGCTGCTGTTATGGGTCATGAAATGGGACATATTGAAGCTAGGCATTTACTTCAGCAAATGCGTCATCAAGCATTTCAGCAAGGGTTGCTTACAGCATCTGGCTTAAATCGCTCTCAAGCGATCGCTTTGGGTCTGAACCTATCCATGAATTTACCACTCAGCCGTAAGGATGAATATGAGGCTGATAAAAGGGGATTACAGAATATAACTCGTTCCGGTTATTCCCAAACAGCTATGGTTTCATTTATGCAAAAATTGCTGGGTCAAGGTGCTTCACCAGCTTTTTTAAGTACACATCCTGGAACGGGCGATCGCATTAAAGCGCTCAAATCTGAAATCGCGGAGCAACCTAGAAACAACATTGATGGTTTAAATGATTCCCAATATCAAACTCATGTGCGAAATTCTTTGCGTTAATTTTAGTTTAACTTGGTTTAACTTGGTTTAACTTATCTGAAAAACTACCTCTAAAAACGTCCACCGAGTTTGAACTCCAAAGGATCAATGATAGTGATAGCTTCCTCTAGGGATAAAGTCCGAACCTGATTGTCAAAAGTATTAGCTTGATAGACTAACTTATGTGTCAGGTCTAATCCAGTTAACCAACCACTACGAGGATGATAGGCTCCAGTATCAATATCTATCCATCCTCTACCTTGAGCCAATTTACCAGGTTCGACATCTGGTAAAGTGAACGTAATAGTGTGACCGACTACAATTGTCTTATCTGGAAAATATGGCTCTTCCATGCTGTGAAAAGGGTCACGTATCCAGCAGAGTTGAGATGCTGTTTGTTCTGCTAAAGTCTTACTAGGGTCAATACCTGCATGAGCTAACCAAATATCTCCTAAGTCTAAATATATAGGTAAATCTTGAAACCATTTTAGATGCTCTTGAGGAATTGTCGCATTTTTATAACTAGCAAGAGTAGCGTGTCCTCCACTGTATAACCATGTATCCCTTGTTTGAGTACCTATCTCTTTGCTCACTGCTAGACTTAGTAGCATCTGCTCATGATTACCCAACACACAAGGATAATTATTTTGCTTGACAAAATCCACGACTTGGGAACTATGGGGTCCCCGATCTATTAAGTCCCCCAAAAAATAAATTTGATCGTTTGATGTTGGGGCAATTTCCTCTAAGAGGAGCATTAAAGCTTCATAATGACCATGAACATCCCCAATTACAACTCTCCGGTGAATATCACTCATCTGTTCTCAACTTAAAATATCTGTCTGGACGTGCTTTCCCTGCTTTCCCTGTATTCCCATTTTACCTTGAATGAAATTGCTCGTTACCTGAATTACAAAAGAGAAGCAGGGAGTCAAAAAAAATCAACCTACTTAACCTGAAGTCAGATTAGTATATAATAGCTTAATACGCTTATAGTTCAGAAAACAATTGTAAAAATGCCTGATAACTTCTCAGATGAAATTAGTGCTCGAATTTGCAAGCACATGAACCAAGATCATAGCGATGCTATAGTCCTATATGCTCAAGCTTTTGGTGGTATAGAAGATGCTATAGCAGCCCAGATGCAGTCCATTGATGCTGAGGGAATGAACTTGAGCGTAACAGCTAATCAAACAGAATTACCAGTTCGTATTCAGTTCGATCACGTTTTAGCAGATGCTGAAGATGCTCATCATACTTTAGTTGCTATGCTCAAGCAAGTAAAAGCAAAGGCAAAGTAAAACTTTTGTCAAGATTCTGTTTGTAATAACCAAAAGCCACTATAAGTGATATCTGAATCATCCGGTTGCACTAACAAAAAATGTAGCCCTTGAGTTAGCTGTTTTCTTTGCTGATAAAGTCTAGCAGCAGCAGAAACTTCTGGATCTGTAAAAGTAACTAAAATCCATCTATCGACTAAACCAGCTGCTAATATTAACCCGTCCGGTGTACCAGCGACGTAGTTTAACGATACAGGATTAATTTCTTGTAGCCATCTTGTTAGACGCATTGATTGTCGTCCTCCGTAAATTACTACACCGGGAATGAGCAATGTTGAAGCTAGACCTAGACTAATTGGTTGGAGAAATTCAGGAATATGTAAAACTGGAATGGGACGGTCGATAAAATCATTGACTAAATTACCAGCAGGAATTGTTGCTAAACGCCAATTTTCTCCCCAGAGATTCTCTGGTAGAGGTAAAGGTGGTGGCTGGTCAATCAATATAGGATACTGTTTCTCTTGTAGCCACTGCTTGAGAGCTAAAGTACGTCTGGTGGGTTCGGTTTTAATGCCTAATTTAGCACTAGCTGTGGCGATCAAATTCAGAGATTGCGGACGAAATACCTGAATAACATCAGGTAAATTTCCACCGTTAGCTAAATTAAACTGTTCGATTAACCAGGTGGAGTTAGCTAGTGACTGAGGACAACTAGCCATAAACTCAAAGCTACGCGTCGGATTACAAATGAATAATTCCCATAATACTTGTTTAGACTTATCTTGCAATGGGCTACGATAAAAATCAACCTGCCAAACTAGACTCATGCTTTCTAGTATTTCCTTTTAAATTAGTTTTTGTTGTGCGTAAATCTGTTTAAATATTTCCTGCTGTTGCTTGTGCTTGACAATTGGTGGCGGATAATCTAAACTATCCAGTAATAGTGGAGGAATATTCCCAGTCACTATGTACTCTGATTCTAAGGATCTTAATTCAGGTACCCATTGTCGAATATATTCACCTTCTGGGTCAAACTTCTGCGCCTGACTAGCTGGATTAAATATTCTTAAAGGCTTAGGGTCCATACCACTAGAAGCACTCCATTGCCAACCGCCATTATTTGCAGATAAATCCCCATCGATCAGATGCTGCATAAAATATTTTTCTCCCCATTGGGGATTGATCATCAAGTCCTTAGTTAAAAAACTGGCAACAATCATCCGACATCGATTGTGCATCCAGCCAATTTCATTTAGTTGGCGCATAGCCGCATCCACTATTGGATAACCCGTTTTCCCTGCACACCAAGCTTGAAAATAATCTGGATTATTTTGCCAAGGAAAATTTTGCCAAACTTGACGGTAAGGGCGATCGGCTAATTCAGGAAAATGGTACATAGCGTGTTGATAAAACTCCCGCCAAACTAATTCCTGTTGCCATGTGCGGATACTAGCTGTGACTTCATCACTACGACTATTTGCTAGTATATCTATTGTAGTTTGCCAAACAGTCCGAATGCCGATCGCCCCAAACTTGAAAGCAGCACTCAGTTGAGATGTCCCATTGACTGCTGGAAAATCGCGCTGTTCCTGGTATTCATTGATAGCATATTGTGTGAATGCTGCTAGCCTTTCCTGTGCTGCGGTTTCTCCTGGGGTCAGAATCAATTCTCCATCCCAATTAAATCCTAAGTCTTGTGTACTAGGTAAGGCGATCGCACCTGCTTGTTGTGCTATTTGTAGCTCACTTTCCGTTAAACCCGTGATATTCTCTAATGTCTCTACAGGCTTTGCTGGAGTTTTACCAAGCAGATTTTTCCAGAATGGGGTGTAGACAGTGTAAGGTGTTTGAGAACTACTACGAATTTCACTGGGTGAGTGAAGTAGTTGATCCCAATTTTGCTCTAATGTTTGAATACCTTTCTCTGTTAAAGAATCAATTACCGCCAAATCGCGAATTTGGGAGTATGGCTCTACATCCCAATTCCAGAAAACAGCTTGAGCATTCAGCGCTACGGCTAAAGCCGGAATTGCTTTGGTGGGATGGTCACGCAGGATTAATAATTGGCTATTTAGCTGATGATAACGCCTTTGTAATTCCTGTAAACAGCCAATCATGTAGGTTACTCTGACGGGTGACATATCATCTCTTCCCAGAATATCTGGGTCAAGACAAAATACTCCGACTATTCTTGTACTACGTTTTCGCGCAGAGGCTAATCCTGTGTTATCAGAAATACGTAAATCCCGACGATGCCAAAATAGAATTAAGTTAGACATTCAATATCAGCTTGCATAGCTTCCAAGTATTTATCTAGCTCTTGAGTATTGGCAAACACCTCAGTCATAGGTACAGCTTTCACAATATCAAAGACTTTCTTGACTTGAGGAGTAAGATTGGTGAAATATAGTTTGCCGTTTTTTGATGTCATAGTTTTTCGCGCCTTAGCAAAAACTCGTAGTCCAGCACTAGAGATAAAATTCAAGTTTTGGAGATTTAAAATCAAAGTCTGGGTGTTAAGTGTCAAGTTGCTGTGAATTGATTGCTCCAAATCATTTGCTGTCGATGTGTCAAGGCGACCATTCAAGGCTAAACATAAGGTAGAAGAGTTAGTATTTTCTACATGGATTTGCAATGCCATAGATTTTATGTTCTAATTAAGTGCTTATTGCTAGTTTAGCTGAAATCTTGTAATTCTAAATTGTTTGAGGGATCGCTTGGCGGACTGTTAAAATGTTTTTACCGTTGAGATAAACATAATCTACTTCCTGTGCCAATTGTTGCACTAAGTAAAAGCCAAATCCTCCTAGAGATCGCTCCTCATCATCCATATTGAAATCTGGTGGAGTAATTTCAGCCAGGGGATTAAAAGGTTTACCACTATCTTGAAAGGTCATCATCAACTGTTGCTTATTCATTTCAATCCGCAAATCAATACAACCCTCACTACTATTCTCATAACCATGTTGAATAATGTTGACTAAAATCTCTTCCACAATTAACTGAGCATCTTCAATTAATTCCACATTAAGTTCAGCTGTTTGGAAAATCTCACCTAACTTTTGTTTCACTACCTCTAACTTGGTTAACTCGCTGTTGATGGTCAGATTCCATTCCATAATATTTTTTACTTGGGAAAAAGCACCCAAAGGTAGATACTGTAGAGCTAATAAGGTGATATCATCTGATTGTGGAGAATCTCCCACAAACTGCTGGCAAAAATGCATAATTGTGCGGACTGCTCGTGCAGGGTTATTTGGCGGATAGGAGGTCATTATCTCCATTAACCGGGTCTCAGAAAATAGCTCGCCCTGGGAGTTCATCGCTTCTGTAATACCATCAGTATAAAGTAGGATTAAATCGTTGGAATCAAGCATACACTCACTTTGCTCAAATATCGACTCTTCATATAGTCCTAGTGGTGATCCAGTTTCCAAGTTGAGATATTCAACTTGTTGATTGCGTATTAGTAAGGGAGGATCATGTCCAGCACTAGCGTAAGTAAATTTACCAGTATCTAGGGCAATAACACCACAAAACACGGTAACAAATAAACATTCCTCATTGTTGATACATAATTCTTGATTAACTGTGTACAGAATCTCACTGGGTATACTGACAGGTTTGGTGAGAGTACGAATCAAGGTGATGGTACGTGCCATCAACAATGCGGCGGGAAATCCTTTATCGGCGACATCGCCAATAATTAAGCAGAGGCGATGGCTTTGTCCACCTTCAGCATCGCTGCCTAAGAGAAAGAAGTCATAGAGATCGCCACCCACAATCCGGGCTGGTTTCAGCAGGGCAGATATCTGATATGGCAAATTACAACTACTGTCCACTGTACTCCGGGGAACCATCGTGCGCTGAATTTGGGCAGCAATAGAAAGTTCACTTTCTAGTTTTTGCTTGGCAGCAGTTGTTTTTTGTAGGTTGCTGATATATAATTGTAAATTATCCCGCATTTGGCGGAAAGATTGGGTTAATCGCCCTACTTCATCATCGGAAGTAACTTCGGGAAGGATGGTATTTAAGTTGCCTTGTGCCATTTCTTCTGTGCTGGAGTTAAGCTGACGCAGTGGACGGATGGTAAGTTGAGAAATAAAGGCTATCACCACACACATAGACAGCATATCCTTAGACATAGAGGCAATTATCAACCACAGGTATGGCTGTTCTAACTCTTCTAACTTCCCAGAAGGAACTGCAATGCCGACCAGCCAATTTGTAGAGTCTACAGTGGTCGTCGTCAAAATGCCTTGGGAATTAGTTCTGGTAATCACCCCCCGACTTTTTTGCTGGTTATTTAAAACATAATTTTTTTGAGATAACCACGACTGAACTAATTGCGAGTTTGTTGGTTTGACAATCCACTGTCTATTTGATGGTGAAAAGACAAAGGAATTAACCAATGGGAGATCGCGTAATTCTTTTGACTGGGCTAACTTTTCTGTCATAGTCGGAGCTATCCAGTTCAAATTTACCTCAATCGCCAGCCAAGGCCTTGTGACTGAATTACTATCAGCAGATAGAGGCACGCAATAAGTGATATATGATGAATGATCAGAGGGATAAGGTTGTGACCAAAACATTGATTTATGACGATTAATTTGGCAACGGGAGAGCCAAATTTTGTTTGTTTCCTGATTGAAAACAGTGTATTTTCCCTGTCGGTCATAGTACCCAGAAATATCTGGGGAATTCATCAGGGCGATCGCCTGTATTGGAAGCTGTTCTTCCAACAGGGTTTTTATGAGTGGTAAGAGTTGATTGCGATCGAGAGAATGAGATTTTTGTTCTGTGTTCTGAACAGTATAAACTAACAGTGAAATACGCCATTCAATAGCCTGTAATTTTCCCTCTATCTCATTTGCTACAGTATCAATCCGAGCCTGAGCTATATCAATCAACCAAGTAACTACACTTTTATGCAATAATTGGCGGGCTTGCCAATAGGAAACTCCATAAATACCAATAGCTGCAACAACACAACTAAATATTAGGCGATGGGTAATACTTTTAAAGGAGAATGATAGCTTTTTCATAACTTACGGTGTTGTTGCCTGAAAACCACGAGAGCGTAAGAAATTTGCTACAATCACATCAACATCTTCATCCAAATAAAGGTAAATAAAAACATCTATCATGCTTGCCGAACCCTTGGATCAATTAGTTCATCATTAGGGATCATAATTAACCAATATAGCTCTAATTCTCTCATAAACCAGATTTTTCATCCCGATGATGGATGTAGCAACGTGATTTATCGTCAATAATCTAAAAAACCAGAATGTAGATCGGAGGTAATCAATATACATTTTGCTACCATACTAATCTTATTCTTTTTTCATAGGATTTTTTCTAACTTCCATGAACCAAAATCAGCCTGAAGCCAAGCGTGTGTCAGAATTAAGGCAGCTATTACAAAAAGCTAGTTATGCCTATTATGTCTTAGATCGGCCTATCATGGAGGATACAGTTTACGACCAATTGTATCGAGAGTTACAAAAAATTGAAACTGAATATCCAGAATTGATCGCTCCTGATAGTCCGACTCAACGTGTGGGTGAAAAGCCAGCGACACACTTTACTTCAGTCCCCCATAATATCCCACTTTACAGTTTAGAAAATGCGTTTAACCTGTCAGAATTAGCGAGTTGGGAACAACGTTGGCGACGACATTTACCTCCCCAGCAATTTCCCAATCAGGTGGAATATGTTGCAGAACTAAAAATTGATGGTGCTGCTCTAGCGTTAACTTATCATCATGGTCTGCTGGTGCGGGGAGCAACGAGGGGTGATGGTATTATAGGTGAAGATATTACGCCAAATGTCCGAACTATTCGTTCCATTCCCTTGGGCTTAAACTTTGATGGTTTGGACAATATAGATAAAATCGAAGTTCGAGGAGAGGCGTTTTTACCTTTGGGTGTGTTTAAACAAATTAATGAAGAAAGACAAAAAGCTAAAGAGCAGTTATTTGCTAATCCCCGTAACGCTGCTTCCGGTACACTACGACAATTAGATTCTCGGATTGTGGGGCGACGTAAGTTAGATTTTTTCGCTTACACATTACATATTCCAGGACAAGATGATACTAGTATTGCTAATACCCAATGGGAAGCATTACAATTATTGCAAAAATTAGGTTTTCGCGTAAATCCTCATCATCAGTTGTGTAGTACTTTGGCTGAGGTGGGAGATTACTATAAGTATTGGGATACTGAACGGCTGAACTTACCCTATATGACTGATGGGGTGGTGGTAAAGCTGAATGATTTTAAGTTACAAGAACAACTGGGATTTACTCAAAAGTTTCCTCGCTGGGCGATCGCTCTCAAATACCCAGCCGAAGAAGCACCAACTCGCGTGGAAAACATTACTGTAAATGTGGGTAGAACAGGGACTTTAACTCCATTAGCCGAAATGATCCCCGTACAATTGGCGGGGACAACTGTTTCTCGTGCAACTCTCCATAATAGCGATCGCATTGCTGAATTAGATATCCGTATCGGGGATACAGTAATCGTCCGCAAAGCTGGAGAAATTATTCCGGAAGTAGTGCGGGTAATCGCTGAATTACGTCCCCCAGACGCTCAACCATTTATTATGCCTACTAAATGTCCTGTATGCGGTCAAATGGTAGTGCGTGAATCAGGCGAAGCGGCGATTCGATGTGTTAATGCCTCTTGTGCTGCTATTTTGAAAGGAGGGTTAGAGCATTGGGTCAGCCGTGACGCTCTAGATATTAGAGGTGTGGGCGAGAAATTGGTGCATCAATTAGTGGATAAGGGTTTGGTGCATTCAGTTGCTGATTTATATGATTTGACTTGCGAGCAATTATCTGATTTAGAACGCATGGGGAGTAAATCAGCCCAGAAATTAGTTCAGGCGATCGCGAAGTCCAAGGCGCAACCCTGGTCAAGGGTGTTATATGGCTTAGGAATTCGCCATGTAGGAAATGTCAATGCGCAATTATTGACGCAAAAGTTTACTTCTGTCGAACTCTTAGTAACTGCTAAACAATCGGATATTGAAAGTGTTTATGGTATTGGACCTGAAATTGCTCAATCTGTTTACCAGTGGTTGCGGATTAGTGCTAATCAAACCTTGATTTCTCGTTTAGAAGCAAGAGGTTTACAGTTGGCGACAATTACAACTGATGCGCAGACTATCGAGGAAAAAAATCAACTACTCGCTGGAAAAACTTTCGTGATTACAGGAACTCTACCTACTTTAAAACGGGATGAAGCCAAAGTTTTAATTCAGCAAGCTGGTGGAAAAGTTACCGATACCTTGAGCAAAAAGACAGATTTTTTAGTTGTCGGAGCAGAAGCTGGTTCAAAATTAGACAAAGCAAGAGATTTAGCAATTCCTTTACTGAATGAGGAACAGTTACTGGAGATGCTAAAAGATCAGTAAAGCGGATAAATTCCCACTTTGAATATTTGGAGTGTGAATATAGTACTGCAGTACCATAAAATAAAAATGCGTAATTTACATATTAATACTTACATAATCAGCTATTTCTTTTGAGGAAATCTGATCAAGATAATATCTATCTCTAGAAGGAGGAGAAATAGTCAAGGCTTTAACTACTATTAAAAGCATGTTCCAATAATCTTTTTCTCCCTCAAGTTGAGATAGCGCTAGGAGGAAAAGATCGTTAGGTTGCATATTCTCTCCCTTCGGGGCTGTGCGGCTCTGGGGGGAGGGAATTTGGTTTTTTTTAGAAGGGGAGCAGTTACGAGAGATGCCACAAAATATTTAAACGCACAAAGATTCATGATTTGTTGCAAATTTTAACGATTACTAGTACTATTACTTCTGGGTGATGCGTTCACAATGGTCTAAGTAATCCGCTAATAGCGATTACAAAAGTTCTTAGTTCAATATTTGGAGTTAAACCGATGAAATTGTCCCGGATTTTTTTGCATAAGACAGCTGCTGTGGCGATCGTTGTTGCTGGTGTACTAGTTAGCAATTCCACATTTGCTGAAATCAAGGCTAATTCTGCGTCTACAATGATCGCTCAAACAAGCGGTCAGATAAATAGGGCTAAGAAGTATACTATTGCTACTATAGTTGGACATGATGGAGAGTTTCGCACTTTAAAGAAAGCACTCAAAGCAGCCGGTTTATTAAAAACTCTCTCCGAAAAAGGTCCATTTACTGTATTTGCGCCTACTGATGATGCCTTTAAAAAATTGGATCAAAATACGCTTAAATTACTGCTCAAACCAGAAAATAAGGATACATTAACCAAGATTTTGAATTATCACGTACTCTCTGGAGAAGTTGATTCTCAAGATATTCAGCCTGGTGATGTTACAACAGTTGAAGGTAGCTCATTAAAAATTCAAGTTGCTGATGGTAAAGTTTCTCTGAATGACACAACTAATGTGGTTAAAGCAGACGTTAAAGCTAAGAACGGTGTAATTCACATAATCGATCAAGTGCTAGTTCCTCCTGATGTAGATTTAACTACTCTAAAATAGAGCTATAGGTTAACATCATAGAATTAGAAAATCTGCTGTTTAGATTAATTATTTAGTCAATAAGCATGAAATAGCGTTTTGCTGTTAAGTTTGTCAAAGCAGTAAAACATGTTATTTTATGCTTTATCTTGACTTAAATTATAGGTTATCCATGTTGCATCAAACATCCAATCGCTGGCGTTTTGGGCTAGCTTTGTCTTTAGCGACAGTTTTTTTATGGGGAATTTTACCTGTAGCTTTAGCAGTAATATTGCAAAAGCTAGATGCTTATACCTTATCTTGGTTCATTTTTGTCCTGTCATTTATACTCCTAGCTAACTATTTAGCGATTAAAGGAAAGTTACCTCAGCCAAATCAATTGCGTGGAACTTCTCTGACACTACTAGCGATCGCCAGTATTTTTTTAGGAGGTAGTACTTGGCTATTTAACCAAAGTATAGCGTTAACATCACCTACAAGCGCCCAAATCATCATTCAGTCATCAAACCTGTTTTTAGCTGTTGGTGGTTTAATTATCTTTAAAGAACGTTTTGAAACTAGCCAGTGGCTAGGTGCGGTGGTATTAACTAGTGGATTTGGCGTATTTTTTCTCCCACAACTAACCAACCAGAATTTGTTTGGCGAAGAATATCTTTACGGTAATATATTAGTCTTACTAGCAGCAATATTCTGGACTGTCTATGCTTTAGCGCAAAAGCAGCTATTACAGTCTTTATCTTCTTCTAATATCATGCTCCTGATTTATTTGGGATGTATATTAATTTTTACTCCCTTAAGCCAAATTGAAAAAATTTTTACTTTAGATATTTTTGATACTTCAGTATTGCTTTTTTGTGGTTTAAACAGTCTTTTATCTTTTACGACTTTTGCGGAATCACTAGAACACTGGGATGCTTCGCGGGTCAGTGCTATCTTAGCTTTATCTCCTATTGTTACATTATTATCAATTTGGTTAATCTCAGGAATTGCGCCTGACCTGATTCCTTTAGAGAACTTGCAATTAACTAATATAGTTGGAGGTTTATTCATAGTTATTGGTTCAGTGGTCATCGCCTATGGTGGGCGTTCCGCAACATCACCCTAAGGAGATCTGAGGAAAAAAATGGGAGATGATGGCTTTTTTTTGCTATTTTTGGGGAAACTTTGTGCCAATCTGGCAGAACATCTGTTGATTTCAAAATTGTTTATTTGATATACTACATACTGTCAAAAACAACTTGAGGATGATATTAATTTTTGGCAAACACTTGACATTGATTAGTTATCCCGATGGGAATTACACTAACTACTCTGGCAAAAAAACATTTATTCGTTTATAATCTGGGCGTAGGTGTAAATCTAGTTTTGTAGTCGGAAACTAGGTACAAATATTATCTAGCAATATCCTGAGGCGATTATTTCCGAAAAATCAACAGTGGTGCATAAATAAATAGCAAATCTAACGCCTCGCTCAACAAAATGATAGGAAAGGTTAAGCGATGAATAGTTTGTCTAGGAGTTTTTCTCGCACTCTGGGAAAAAAAACACTAGTAGTGGTAATTTCAATTTTATTACCGATATTTGGTCTGAGTAATCCTGCGATCGCCGCTAAAGAGATTCGCATTTCCTACTCTACTTTAGAACTTTCCTTACCAATAAGTACTTTAGAAAAGTATGCTAGATCTGGTGTGATAGATTCTAAATTCGCAGTTTACCAAAATTATCTCCCAATCAAAGAACTGGAAAGAACCAGGAGAGTATTCTTAAAACCGATAAAGGTCAATCCAGAAGCAGCGAAGCAATTTCTGGCGACTAAAGAAGGAGAATTTCTCCTGGAACGGTTAACAGAATTAATTAAGCCTGAATCTAGTCAACCTCAGTTAGAATTTTCCGCCTGGCGATCAGCTTTAATTGCTGCGTCTGGTACACCTGAAGGATTAACTATATTAAATCTTCTGCGGAATTATCCCAAGGATTGTATTAACATTGATATACTTACTACTCTCAAGTTAGCTGGTAAACTGGAAAGGTTAATTAGCGACACAGAGATGGCGATCGCCTTAATTCAGCAAAAGTCAGACACGAAAACTGCTGTGGACCAACAGGTCAATTTAGCTGAGTTATCTAATTTAGCAATTTCAGGAAAATGGCGAGTCAGTAAGTATGTCGCGCAATTTTTTGACAGCGATCGCCAGAGGTCTTTAGTTACAGATATTTATATTCCAGACAATACTGCTCAAATCTCACATCCAGCGCCATTAATTATCATTTCTCATGGTTTAGGTTTAAATAGCAGCAATTTTCGCTATTTAGCCAATTATTTAGCCATTCACGGATTTGCGGTAGCGGTTCCTAATCATCCAGTAAGTAATACCCAGTATATTAGTTCCAACGAAATTATTTCACCAGGAGAATTCATCAACCGTCCCTTAGATGTGAAATATGTGTTGAATCAACTGGAAAAAGGGAACCAATCCGATTCCCGATGGCGGGGAAAACTGAATTTACAACAAGTTGGTGTATTGGGACAGTCTTTTGGTGGTTATACAGCCTTAGCTTTAGCAGGTGCGCGTCTCAACTTCCCGCAACTCAAAAAAGACTGTCAGCCAGATTTATTAAACAACACCTGGAATATGTCTTTGCTGCTCCAATGTCAGGCTTTAGAGTTACCCAGAACATCACAGAAAAATCTTAATTTACAGGATAAACGGGTGAAAGCAGTGATTGCGATCAATCCAGTTACCAGTTCTATTTTTGGTAAAGTAGGTTTAAACAAAGTTCAAACTCCCATAATGATTGTGGGTAGTAGTCAGGATACCGTTGCTCCAGCACTATCCGAGCAAATTTTACCTTTTTCTTGGTTAACCAACCCCTGCAAATATTTGGTCATGCTCATTGGCGCTACGCATTTTTCTACAATCGGTCATAGTAACTTTGAAAATACTCAAATAACTCTATCCCCAGATATGGTAGGTAATGCATACCTAGCAAGATATTATATAAATAATCTCAGTTTTGCTTTCTTTCAAACCTATGTAGCTGAAAAACCTCATTACATTTCTTATCTGAACAACAGTTATATTAAAACTATCTCTAGTAAAACTCTTGGCTTGAGTCTTGTGCGCTCCTTAAATCCAGAAGCACTTGCGCAAATCATACACTCCCATGGACAATTAGCCATCTCTAGAAGAGAAACACCTGTCTATGATAGGCAATTTTGGCTATTAAATCTTGGATATTGGTGTTTCCTGGCGAAATTGGCTATTTTTTCCGTGTTTTTATCCATTTCATCCTAAAAAATTAACTTTGACTGTGGAAGGTTTTCTCAATTTAAACAAACCCTTGAACTGGACTTCCCATGATTGTGTAGCACGAGTCAGAAAATTGCTCAAAATTAAGCGGGTCGGACACGCAGGGACTTTAGACCCAACTGCTTTGGGAGTACTACCAATCGCTTTGGGTAAAGCAACTAGATTATTACAATACTTACCAGGAACCAAAACTTATCAAGCCACTATTCGCTTAGGCGTGCGGACTACCACTGATGATTTAGCTGGAGGGATTATTGATTCCCAACCTGTTAGCCGAGAGTTGAGTTTAACAGAGGTGAAGACAGCACTTTCCCAATTCATCGGATTGATTGAGCAAATCCCTCCCAGCTACAGCGCGATTCAAGTAGCTGGAAAACGTCTTTATGATTTGGCTCGCCAAGGAGAAACAGTCCTTGCACCTGTGCGGAATGTGGAAATTTTCCACATAGCAGTTTTAGATTGGCGATCAGGAGATTACCCAGAATTGGATCTGGAGATCGCCTGTGGAAGTGGAACATATATCCGAGCGATCGCCAGAGATTTAGGGATGATCTTACAAACAGGTGGAACTTTAGCCGCTTTAAGCCGTACAGAAAGCTGTAGCTTCCTATTAACAGATAGTTTGACATTAAGCGACTTAGAAAATCAACTATCTAAAGGTATATTTCAACCAATTTCCCCAGATAAAGTCTTACAACATCTTTTACCTGTGAGCTTACCAGATACATTAGCCACGAAATGGTGTCAAGGTCAGAAGATAGGACTAGATTTAGTTGTTTCAGGATTGGTGCGTGTTTACCAAAATGAGCGATTTTTAGGGATTGGACAATTACAGGACAATATTTTAGTGCCTCAAATGGTATATGAGGCTATTGGGTAAGCTATTTTGTGAGAAGGATCAGATTTGATTGATCTATCCCCCTAAACGTTGCAACAAACCTTCTACCCGATTAATACCTTCTATATCATTACTCTGACGATATAGATTTAGCGCTTTTTGTAGTATAGTATTAGCTTGCTTGGTGAGATGTCGCTGCTCAAACATTTTCCCCATTAACTCATAAGTCGGTGGATAGTCCTTGTTGAGATCGATCGCACGGTTATATGCCCACATAGCCGAACTGTAGTCTCCCAAAGCAGCTTGGGTAACAGCTAATCCTAAATAAGCATTAAGATTACTCCGATTTAGCTGAATCGACTTACGGTAAGCCTCTTTAGCTCCACTTATGTTGCCTAAGTTACCTTTAACATAACCTACAGCATAATAAAAATCACTGTTATCAGGATCGAGCGCAATAGCTCGACGATAGAAAAGTAGCGCCGATTGGAATTGCTTCTGTTCAGCATATAAGTACGCTATTCCAGAATAAATTTTGGGGTTTCTGGGGTCTAAATTTGCTGCTCTTTGATAAGTATTGATCGCCTCATTATAGTTTCCCGCGTTTACTAGTGTCTGTCCTTCTTCTAGCAGTTGCTTTAATTCGTCGCTATTTGGCTGTATTTCCAGTGGTTTAGCTTGAGCCACCGACGTTGTTGTAATGGTAAAACCTCCTAATAATACACAAGTAACCAAAAGTGCTGCTGACTTATACATACTGCTTTGTCGGGAACTGAATAGTGGATTTTTACTTAAATTACTTTCGCATAATTTAGTTGAGTTCTATTTCTTGATCTTGATCTTGATTCCGGACAGATTTAACAACTGATGATTGTGGATTAGCTACAGATATTTTAGGAATTTCAATCACTGGATTATTGATAGCTACCATGAGATGCGGAATTGCTACTGCTGGCTGTGTAGCTGCTACTGGTAGAGATTTCACTTGTGCATTCCGCGCCATTTGTAAGGTTGGAGATTCAACTTTCGGTAATAACCCAAACACTGTGCTCATCAGACAAGTTACTATGGTAGCGCTTCCCATAGCTAACACGAAAAGGGAGCGCTGATTTACGCTATGCAAAACTCGATCAACTGTTATTTCTGCTGACTGTTGACTTGCTTGTATTGGCATAGTTCGCAAGCCTTGTCTCAGTTGCAAAAGCCGTGCATACAAGTTTTTGATTGTAGCATCACTTTTTAGCCATTCTTCTACTTGTCTGCGTTCGGCAGCAGTTACTTCACCATCAAGGTAAGCGCTCAATAATTCAAACCGATCGCGTTTGTCCATACTCAATAATTACCTGCTAATGTATTGGCATTGGTGTACTCATCGTTATCCTGGAAAGCAAATAGGGTAGCTGCTGGGGATAGGAAATGGAAAACCAATCTACAGTCTCTATTTTAACGTTTTTATCAATTTCGTATAGTGCTTAACCTATTTTTCGGCTAAATTGTCAGCGATTTCTCTATTTTCCGGCTAATTATAAATATTTCTTAAATTCTCACCTCCTTTTCCTTAAAGATATTGTAAAGTTAAGCATTAAGATAGCTTTGCAATTGTGTTTGTAACCTAGACCTGGCTCTAGCTATTCTGGATTTCACTGTTCCTAAGGAAACACCAGTGATTTCGGCGATTTCTTCATACGCCATACCCTCAATTTCCCTTAGGACGATAGTAGTACGGAAGACTTCTGGTAGGTCAGCGATCGCTTCTCGTAGGCGATCATAGAACTCTCTAGTAGTTAGTTCTTCCTCAGGTCCAGGTGTATCTCCAGCAATTTCCCAGTCCATTTCGCCATCATCTAATGAACGAGGAGCATCCAGTGATAGGGGACTAACAATCCGTTTGCGCTTACGCAATTCATCATAAAACAAATTAGTCGCAATCCGACTTAACCAACCACGAAACTTGACAGGTTCTTGTAGTCGGTGAATATTTCTATATACTCGAATCCAAACTTCCTGCGCTAAGTCAGCTCTGTCAGACCAATCAGGAGCTAGGTGATATAAAATCCGCTCTACCTGAATCTGATAGCGACGCAAAAGTTCAGCAAAAGCCATACGCTCTGGACGCAGTCCTACTTGACAGCGCAGAATGAGATCGTGATTTGAGAGGTTATCAACTTGCACCGATGCTTCTGAATAAGTTGCATCAACCGTTGACCAAGATACAGTTATCGATTGATTCATAGATAGTACAGGCTTTTTATCATCCCTAACTATTAGACCGGAGAAATTTTCATAAGTTCCAAAAGTTGGGTAATGATTTACTGAATTAGTGACCAAACAGATGAAAACTTGAGGTGGTATAGATGTTTTTTCCAGCAAAAGACCTGCATCAGCTTATAATAGACGCTCAAGCCCACTTTTAACAGGAAAACAAACTGACCGCTAATACTTGACAAAAGTTATTATCTGTAAGACATATGAAGTATTGGTACAAAGAATCAGCCGGATATATCAGGGATGAATAAATCAGCTATGTCCATGGTAAGAAACGAATCTATAGCTCGCATGATGATGTTGCTCTGTTTTGGGACAGCAATTTTATTCCTGATTGTACACTGGCGGATTAGAACAGAAGCAGAGCAATCAAATAAATCTATATCTACTGCATCACGACACAACACTCATCCAGCCTACTCCACTGAAGATCCAAAAGCAACTATATATACTCACAAATCCTCAATCGGTATCGGTGAAACTTTATTAGGCGCTACTTTACCAACTTTCCCCACATTTTTTTCTCACCTGAAACCCCATGGTCGCTTGGTGAGAAAAAATCCATCTTTCAGAAGCAATGATTTGATCGCACCAGGGACAGACAATACGAGTAATGTATTTAATTCCTCACCTGATTCACCAGAATCAGCATCTGACCAAACCCAAACTCAATTAGTAGTCCATTTAGGCGATCGCCGCGTTTATGTTTACCGCCATAATCAAGTCATCGCCAGTTATCCCATAGCTGTAGGGAAAAAGGGTTGGGAAACGCCAATGGGAGATTTTCGGATCACCCATATGGAGAAGCACCCTATATGGCGACATCCCATTACAGGCAAAGTATTTGAGCCAGGTAGTACTAGCCCTTTAGGCGAACGTTGGATTGGCTTTTGGTCAGATGGACGGAATGAAATTGGCTTTCATGGTACACCTAACATTGATTTAGTGGGTACAGCTGTATCTCATGGTTGTTTGAGAATGCGTAATTCAGATGTAAGAATGTTGTATAGTCAAGTCACTCTAGGTACTATAGTTGAGGTAAGAAATTAGCTATTTTATGCCAACTCTAGGGGTGAATCCCCTAGAGTTTTCTGCTAATCTCCCCCTTTTTCTCCAGATTCTACGGCAAAATTGGGCTGATTTTTGGCATTTTCTTGTTCAACTTCCGGTGCATAAACTTGGAGTAAATTACTAACTTGACGTAAAATATCATTACCAGTATTTTTGCTCAAGACCTGTCGCTCTGGGAAGAAATTGGGTCTATCTAAATAACGGTCGATTCCTTCAGCTACCCGTTGAGAAATCAATTGATACAATTCTAACTGAGCATGTTGGCGCTGGTAGTTAGCACCTTCTTCTGTAGTAGCATACAGAGGTGGTAGACGATTGAGAGCATATGCAGCGATATCTCCCACATCCAAAGAGAGGGAGTTTTCAGTTGTAGCTTGAATTTCCGCCACTTTAGTTATAGCTTCCGTCAGTACTAACTCTTCCATAAGATTAATAAATTGTTTACGCGCTACTGCTACTACTTCACCCGTTAACAAAGCTCCCATGAGCCTATCTAAAGCCATGTATTCCTCAATTGAAAGCGCCGAAGCATTATCACAAATTCGCCCGACTTCTACTTCCATTGCTGGTGTTAGATAACCATTCTGGAGAGCCTCTTCAACAATTTTCTCGATACTCATATCTCTGATCATTCAAGTTGAGCTTCAGTAAGCAAGATTAAAAAATACTAGTTGCAATTGATTGTGCCTAATTTTGGTAGTAAAACCCCTCATGAGGATATCAATCAAGTTTAGTTGTCATTAATACCAAAATGTAATATACAGGATCTAGGCAATATTTCTCACCTAATTTTTCACCTAACTTATCTCCTGAAGTTGTAAGCGAATCTGATGTTCTGTTGTACCACTCAAGTGTAATTCCATAATTTCACTACCCAAGGGTTCTATACAACTGAGCAGCGATCGCAGGTTTGGTGTACTGGCTCCAGTATCAACATATAACCTATCTGCTAAATTTCCTATCCGCTTCCAAGTCATATACAGTTTCCCAATAGTCTGTTCCATAATAGAAGCTTGATTGACTAAATCAGCAGCGATATTCAAACAACCAACTCTCTGAGCTTCTTCTAAAGCAGTCTCAATGTTTATTTCTTCCTGAATCAAAGCTTGGACTTGCGCCGCAGACCTGAGATATTTCGCCAATTGACGTGCATCTGTCGTAGCTTGTTTAATAGTCTCTATGTTCGGATTAGCAGCTATTTCCTGCTGCAAGAAATTCTGGTGTGGCTGGGGTAATTTTCCCATTTCTTTGACCAGAGGAGCAATATAACGGGGTGGAAGGGTATTATCTGCGGCTTTGGCTTTGACTGGATCAGGTAACAGATCAGAAGACATTGCTGTCCATTCATCGGTCAGTTGACGCACTTCACGTCTAGTAATGCGATCGCCTTTTTGAGCGGCTTCACTCACCATTTGTTGTACCTCTGGTGATGCTTTCGATGTTTCGACAAATGCGCGTTTGCTAAAATTATTCACCGTCGTCGGGTCAAGTGTACCGTTCTCGATTAAGCTATCAGCACTATTAGCCAATTGAATCCAGCTATAAGCCTGGCTTTTGCTAATTTCTCGTTCCTTCAACCATTTGAGAAAGCCAGTACCTCTACCATCGCCGCCTTTTTTCTCCCGATCGCGGATAGCTCGTAAAATTCGACCCCGCCAAATTTCCGTTTGCAAATCAAAGCGATCGCACACCTGCCAAGCCACATCTAGCTCATGTAAAAAATCAGACTCGGAAATCTGTTCATCTTCTGGGTCTGGTAGGGTAAATTCCAAGTCAGTTGGTTGTTGTAATGCAGCAGCAAGGTCGTTAAAGGAATCGGTATCTTGCACAATAAATTACTAAAATTAGTTGGTCAATCGACAAAATATTATTACATATTTTTGGGAAAGTAGCAGTGATCTAAAGTCAGGATTTTAGATCACTGACTACCCTCAATTACTCAAATACTACCGTCTTATTACCATAGACCAGCACACGATTTTGCAGATGGGATCTTACGGCTCTAGCTAAGACAACTCTCTCTAAATCCTTACCCTTTCTGATCAAATCATCAATTGCATCACGATGACTCACGCGAATTACATCCTGCTCAATAATTGGTCCCGCATCCAAATTAGCAGTGGTATAGTGTGCAGTTGCACCAATAATTTTTACACCCCTGTCGAAGGCTTGATGATAGGGTTTAGCACCGACAAAAGCTGGTAAAAATGAATGATGTATATTGATCACATGAGGAAATACTTGCAGAAAACTGGGACTAACGATCTGCATATATTTAGCTAAAATAACTAAATCAATTTGGTATTTCCGTAGTAATTCCAATTGTTTAGCTTCTTGCATTAGTTTGTTTTCTTGATTAATGGGTATCCAGTGATAATCAATACCAAATTGTTCTGCTACAACTTTTAAATCGGGATGATTGCTCACAATTAAAGGAATTTTAGCTGTAAACTCTTGCGCACGATGTCGCCAAATCAAATCAAACAGACAATGGTCTTGACGACTTACCCAAATAGCTATACGACTAATAGTATCAGAAAAATGTAATTCCCACTTGGCTTCTATTGGTTGACTAATAGCATTAAATGCTGAACCAATTAAATTACGAGACAACCCGAAACCATCTAATTCCCATTCTATACGAGTCAGGAATAATCCTGCTGTAGCATCAGTATGTTGATCAGCATGAATAATATTACCACCGTTAGTATAGATAAAATTTGCAAATTTTGCGACTAGTCCACGTTGGTCTGGACAGGAAATTAGTAATGTGGCTGTGGGACTGTTCATGAATTAAAGCGAATTTAATGCTAGAGTTGCTTGAGTCCAAGATGGATGAAAAAACCAGAAATCTCATGATACTTTATCCGATAAAAAACCTGCATTTATCTTAAGATATAGAAAATTATTTACTTATGTTACGTTAATCTAAGATCACAGTGTTCAAATAGCGATATCGCCTCAATGAGAAGTTTATCATTGACTAGATAGCGAAATTCTTACCACACTAGCTGACGACGCAAAAGACTGTAAAATCTGGGGGAAAACTATGTTGAGTGAAAATCCACCAACTCAACTCAAACGAGAATTGGGTTGGTTTGGTACGGCTGTTATGGGTTTAGCATCAGCTATTGGAGCTGGAATTTTTGTTAACATTGGTAATGTTGTTGATATATCTGGTTCTGCGGCGATCATAGCTTTAGTTGTTGCAGGGATATTAGCAACTGTTAACAGTCTTAACATTATACAATTAGCCATCAACCACCCTGTTTCTGGTGGGATATATGAGTACGGTTACAAGTATTTAGCACCTTGGTTAGGCTTTATTGGCGGCTGGATATATTTTTTCAATAGAACCGCTATAGCTGCAACGGCTGCTCTAGGATTTTCTGGTTATTTATTGAGTAGTTTAGGTTTAACTGGGTCTGGTATTTCCGTAATTGTGGCGGAGATTGCTGTACTGGTTGCCAATTTAATTGTTCTGGGTGGAATACAACGCGCTAAAAATTTGACTGTTGCGATTACCTCTATTACAATTGGGTCTTTGTTTTTTTTGATATTTGTTGGTTTATATATCTGCTTTAATCATGGATTTAAACCTCTAAATCTCTCTATAAACTATTCTAGTGATGAAATAATTGGCTTGCTTCAGTCAGTCGCATTAACCTTTGCTTTTTATAATAGCGCTGATCGAATAGCTATGGTAGGTGAGGAAATCATAGACCCGCGAAAAAATATCCCAAAGGCTGTGATTCTCGTTATATCTCTAATTATGCTAATTTACATAGGTGTTGTAGTAGTTGGCTTAGGGTCAATTGGCGCAGAAGCTCTCGCCGAAGGTACAACGGTACAATCAGCACCTCTACGAGTAGTAGCTGAAAGTTTTAATATTCCAGGTGCATCAAATTTATTGGTTGCTGGCGCGATCACAGCTATGTTCGGTGGATTATTAATGTCTACCCTTGGTATATCTCGCTTACTCTTAGCATTCGGAAGACGTGGAGATATGCCCAACTTCCTCACAAATTTGCGGGAATCTGATTCTACACCAGATTTGGCAGTTATTACCGCAGGTATCATCATCGGAATCTTTGTTTTAACAGGTGACGTAAAGACCACTTGGGCGTTAGGTACATTTGGAGCTTTATGCAAGAGTATTATTTTCTGTTTGGCTGCTTTACAGTTAAGCCAACAGGAACGGTTATATCCTCGATGGTTAACTTGGTTATCTTTGTGGTCATCTTTACCCTTAGTATTTTTTCTGGAATGGCATTATTGGCTAACTGGTATTGGTTTAATTGGTATCGGACTACTCTGGCGATTTACCTTTCTGCAAATTAGTCGAGGGAAAAACACTCAGCTAACACTGAAGGATGAGTAACAATACTTTCTAATTTAATAAAAAATGCCCCAGAGTTTTCTCCAGGGCTTAACCAGGGTGCATCTACCATTTATTTCTACTAGACAGAGAAAATCTATCCGGAAGAGTATTGCAAAAATGCCCAAAATATTATTCATGAAATTATTCACCAACTTTGTTTACCATCAGCGTAGTAAAGGTATAGGAAATGAATGAGTCTTCCCAGCGCCAAATTCAGCCTGCATCTAATGCTCGACTAGCACCTAGTGTGTACATTGTGGGAGCAGGTCCGGGAGATCCGGATTTATTAACGGTGAAAGCTCAGAAACTCCTGGCTGTGGCTGATATGGTTTTATATGCTGATTCCCTGATTCCAGAACAGATTTTGCAGGTTTGTCATCCTGAGTGTGAGATCGTCCCTACGGCTAGCTTGACCTTAGGAGAAATTGTCTCTATTATGGTTATTGGGGTGCGATCGCATAAGTCTGTAGTCCGTCTGCATTCAGGAGATCCCAGTCTTTACAGCGCTGTTCACGAACAAATGCACTTATTAGCCGAAGCAAATATTCCCTTTGAAGTCATTCCTGGTATTAGTACTTTTCAAGCTGCGGCTGCTAAATTAAAAGTAGAATTGACTGTTCCAGGCTTAGTCCAAACAATTATTCTGACACGCATACAAGGACGGACAGAAGTTCCCACAAAAGAGGAATTGGCTAGTTTAGCCGCCCATCAAGCCAGTTTGTGTTTATATTTGAGTGCTGGTCATGTAGCTGAAGCAGAGGCTCAATTATTGCTGCATTATCCAGCAGACACTCCTGTAGCCATTTGCTTCCGTTTAGGCTGGCCAGATGAGAAAGTACTAATTGTCACCTTGCGGGAAATGGCTGCCTGTACTTACGCAGAAAATTTACTCCGAACCACACTTTACATAATTAGTCCTGCTCTAGTGTCAACACAAAACCGTTCTCGTTTATATCATCCTGAACATGAGCGCTTGTTTAGGTTAAAATAAACCCAATTAGTATGTATTTTTGAGGAATACCCTAAGGAGTGAAGCTGTATCAATCATATCGGTTGTAGAATTGATCCCGGTGAAGCAAAATTCCCAAGGTCAAGAATGGATTATGCCATAACAGGGAAATAGAAAATGAGTAGTTATATCATAGTTTTGGAAAAAGGTCTTTAAATCTAAGTATGCGATCACTTCTTTTCGATATGCTCTTCGCGTTGGTTGGGTACAGCGATGCATAAGGGCGGGCGCAGCCATCGCCCACTTTCAGTAATTTTCTAATTAAATCAAGATATCATTTACTTTTCAAAACCCTTGTGCTATCCTTATCTTACTAAGGTATGTTCCTGGAGTTTGATTTAATATCTTCCGTGTTACGATATCCAAAAAAATTCCCTCGCTTTGTCTGGTGAGAGGTGTTGCATAAATGCGGGAGGAGCTAAGAAAATACTGGTAATTGTTGACGCTTTAAGTAATACACTAATAATTTGATTGAATGTCTCAGCATATCCACGCTTTTAGAGTAACACAAAGTTTTGCGGTGGAGCCGAGCTAAATAGTGTCGTAAACGGCAGTTTTCTCCTTCTA
>Ga0116228_10000004_pt1 | contig 132562 bp, 135 predicted proteins | sample S1TSphfallax_2_FD_89694 | JGI IMG/M metagenome (GOLD analysis project Ga0116228, IMG submission 89694) | Host-associated microbial communities from peat moss isolated from Minnesota, USA - S1T2_Fc - Sphagnum fallax MG | ecosystem: Host-associated > Plants > Peat moss > Unclassified | place...
GAACCACACTGAAACCTTCCCGAACTCAGAGGTGAAACGCTGTCGCGGCGACGATAGTCTGGGGGTTGCCCCATGTCAAAATAGCTCGATGCCAGGTTTATATTTACACCAGTAGCCTCTCCCATGTTATATTTGGGAGGGGCTTTTGGCTATAACTCCTCCTATATTTAGACTTGATTATTAATTTATACCTTATTTCTAAATAATGCACTTGCTGTAATTTTAATGAACAGAGTATATTAAGGCAAAAGGTATTTAAAGCTATGGTTGATCATGATGACACTTCCAAGGTTAATTTGCTCTTGGGAAAGCAATTACCATTGCAGATTCTTTTGGTAGAGGATACAGTTGTAAATCAGAAGTTTGCTTTATTGGTACTCAAAAAAATTGGTTATCAAGCAGATGTAGTCGTGAATATTACAGAAGCGATCACAGCATTAACGCGTGCATACTATGATATTCTACTAATAGACGCACGATTGCTAGAAAAGTTTACAACAGAAATGAGTCGCTATTTTCATCAGCAACCAAATTCTCTCCAGTATCCCTATATTATTGCTATGACCACTAATCCTCAACATGTTGGCTCATACCATTTAGAAATTCATGTAGACGATTACATTAATAAACCTATACGAATGGAAGAATTAGTCCAAGCTCTGAATAAATGGAAAACGCGGACAACTTCTACAGACAAAAAACTTCCTAATTCCGTAGACCAAGAATCAAGCCATAGAGAATCTGATAGTTCAGTTATAGATATTATAGCCCTACAAGCGTTAAAGAATATGTTGGGGGGAGATACACAGGCTTTTACGGAGGTGATTAGTTGTTATTTGAGCGAGTCTCCTAAACTCCTACAGCTAATAAGCACATCAAGCACAAATCAAGATGCTCAAACGCTTTGGCAAACAGCACATAAATTTAAATCTAGTAGTGCTTCTATAGGAGCAAAAATAATTGCCCAACTTTGCTTACAAATTGAAGCCAAGGGACAAACAGGTAATTTAGTAGGTAGTGCAGAAATTGTGGCGCAGCTTTATCAAGAATATGAACAAGTAAAAATTGCTTTAGAAAAAATCAACAGTTAAGGCTGGTTTAGAACCAAAAATACTGTTTGAAATAAACCTACAATCAGACCCAAAATTCCTCCTAAAGCAACTATCGCCTGTAATTCATTCTTGACAATTCCCTCAATCCCCGCCTCCAACTCGGCTGGTGAGGTTGCTTTCACTCGCTCAACTATTACCCGATCTATTGATAATATGGGAATAACTTGCATTACGAGCGCTTCTAAGTCTCTTTCTAAATAACGTTCTAAAATTCCCGCTAATTCCTGAGAAACTAAATCTAGGGAACTATTGACAGCAGGTGAATTACTTAAACGGTTCAGCAGTATTACAGAGAGATTTTCCCAGTCTGTTGATGCAGTTAAGCCTTGAAGTAAATTACCTCCTCCAGCCAGTAAATATTGTCGCACGCTATCTCTCACCGTTTTGCGCAATTGACGAGCCGTACCAATAGGCAGATTTTGCAAAGACAGATTTTGCAACGTTTTCCTCATGCGATCGCGTATTTGTAAATCTTGAATCAACTCTTGTAACCTTTTGTTACTAGCATCTTTCTCATCTAAACAAAACGTGCGTAATCGGGACAGAGTATTGCGTAATCCAAACAGATTTGCAACTACCCAATAAGTACCGCTAGTTTTTTCGCGAAAACTTTCGTCAATAATTTGAATTGTCCGATCTGTGAGGAAGTCAATTATGGCTTGACGTAAAATATCTGGTGGTAAAACTACTTCTAATAACCAGTCAGCTAAACGCGTAGCCTGTGCTTCACTTAACTGGAATTCTAGGAGGATCTGGTCAAAAATTTGATTTATCTGTGTTTCTAAAAAGTCTTCTTTCTGTGCTAAGAGTTTGAAGAGGCGAGGTAATGACTCTCCCAAAAGATCTTGTAAAATTCCTGCCACTATTTTGGCACTTTGCTGATTCCTCTCACTCTGAGTTTGGGCGATCGCCAGTTGCAAAAGCCAAATAATAGCACTTTGTACCCGTTCAGTTCGTAAAAGCCGCCGAGCAATATTTTGTAACTCTTCCGGCGTGAGCAGCGCCTCCATAATTGTCCGGGAAATATCCTCAGCCAAACGTTCCTGATTACTAGGGATTAATCCAGGAGTGAAAGGTAATTTTTTTCCGAGAAAAAATATTGCTTTGTAGGGACGAAACAACATTTTTATGGCTATGTCGTTTGTATAATAGCCAATAATTCCGCCTAATATCGGAGCAGATAAATATAACCAAAGGTGAGACCAATCCACAATTTCACGTCTTACCTACTACTAGCACTCCCATCATACCGTGGGTAATAGGGTAGTGTGTCATATGAGAAAAACCAACTTGTTGAGCTAATGCGACTTGCTCTAGCCCATTAGGAAAGCGAGCTAAACTGGACTTAATGTAAGCATATTCTGCTTCTAACCCTAGATTTGCAGCTAAAAATACCACTATATTCTCCAAATACCACTGCTGAAAAAACTGCAAACTTTGATTACTCGGCTGATGAAAGTCTAAAATTGCCGCTTTTGCTCCTGGCTTGAGTACACGATGTATCTCCTCCAGGCTGCGACGTATATCCTTGACATTTCTTAACCCATAGCCCATCGTCACAGCATCAAATTGATTATCGGGAAAGGGTAAGTCAAGTACATCAGCTTCTACCCAATTGATCCCAGGTAGATGATAATGCCTTTTAGCCCGTTGTCGAGCAACTGCTAGCAGGTTACTAGAGAAATCTACAGCAGATAAACTCCCATTTATGCCAACATGTCGTGCTAACCCAAAGGTGAGATCGCCAGTTCCACAACACAAGTCTAAACAATTATCTCCTAGTTTAGCACCGCTCCACTTAACCGTCATTTCTTTCCAGATTTTGTGCTGACCCAAGCTTAACCAATCATTTAACTGGTCATATACTGGGGAAATCCGGTCAAACATAGTACGAATTTCTTCATTCATCCGATTTAACCGATTACTTGAGAATGACGGCTACTCACAAGCGCGATCGCTACCAGTTGAGCTGATAAGTGAATCAAAGTCAATTCGTCTTCTCTTAAAAAGGAAGGTTGTCGCCATTGTAATGACAATATGCTCAAAGTCTCACCTCTGTAGTTAATAGGTATGACTAAATGGGCTTGTATCCCCGCCTGTTTATATTGTTCCAAGCTATTTAACTTAGGATCTTTGGGTACGTTAAGAGATAACTGGACTTGACCACTAGCGATCGCTTCTTCAGTCAACGGATCTGATGCGAGAAAATCTTCCGCAATAGTCATTTCACTATAAATGCCCTTGGTATCTATCAAAGTTTTTTCTGTCAGAAGCTGTAAAATACAAGCATCTGCACTAAAAGCTTCACTAAATGCTTGGGCAACTGGGACAAGCATCTCCTTTAAACTAGTCGCTGCTTGAGTTACTTCTACTAAAATTGTGAGTAAATCGGTTTGGGCGTTGGCGCGACGTAGCTCTTCTGTACGTTGTTTGAGTAAATCATAAGTAGCAGCAGCCCTTTGCACTACTTCTTTGAGTTCTCCAGGGTCCCAAGGCTTAGTAATATACTTATATACCTGACCGGAATTAATTGCTTCCACTAAATCTTCAATATCAGTAAATCCTGTGAGGATAATTCTGACAGTATCGGGAAACTGGGGTAAGGTTTTGCTCAAAAACTCAGTTCCTTTCATTTCTGGCATTCTTTGATCGGAGATAATCACTGCTACCTCCCCTTCTGCTGCCAATATTTCCAGGGCACTTATACCACTATCAGCTTTAAGTACATTAAAATCACGACGAAAGGTACGATAAAGCAGATCTAAGTTATCTGGCTCATCATCTACCACTAGCATTTTTAGCTTTCTGGGACGTTCAAGATTCATCAATTGTTTACGAGCCTTTTCTGTTTCGAGATGGGGATTTGCCATAAGATAGATGTTCTACACCACTGCTTAGTTATATTTTATACAGAATTACCTTGAGAATAGCTTTGTTTATATCACATTTTACTTAAGGATCGTGCGAAAAAATATATATGGCTATATGACTTTCTTACATCCTAAAATAAAATTGTTGACTTTAACTTAAGATTTTTGATTTCTCTGGAGCTTTACCATAATCCATGACAATTTGGGTAATTAAAATTCTACTACTAGGCGTATAGCCAGATCAATACGCTGTACTAAGTTTAGGTTAGGCTGGAAATTAGCCCTGACTCTCATCAAGTTGAAGCAAGATTGCAAACCAGATCTATGACTGAAATACTTCTTAATCCTGAAAATTCTGAAAATACTACTAACGAAATAGTACAAGATTTACTGATTAAACTGAGACAAAAACAAGGTAATTGGGTGGAATGGGGACGAGCGATCGCCTACTTAACCAAGGCTGGATATAATCCCCAAGAAATTTTTGAAGCGACCGGGTTCGAGCCAATCCAGCAGAACCAAGTAATTGTAGGCGCTCAAGTTTACAATTCTTTAGAGAAAGAAGGTACTTCCGCTGCTGCGCTCACTCATTATGGGAATAGGGGTAGTGATGTCTTGTATGAACTACGCTTGCTAACTCACTCAGAACGGGCTGCTACTGCTGACCTTACCTTTACCCACAAAATTGACGCAGAAGAAGCACGAGATATTGCTAAAGCAATTAAAGATTATTCCCGGCTCTCAGTTTTACCAACAGGTTTTACATCCCATCCAGGAGACGCATTGGCTTATCACGCCTGGAAACTAACCAAACAAAATTCTGACCTGCAAGAAAGAACTCGTTTAATCGCTAGAGGCTTGCGCTTTGCTCATTCAGAAACAGCCAGAAAACAAATTGAGCAACTATTAGTCGATACAACTGTTGTTCCCCACCGTCCTGCACCCACTTTACCGTTTTACCGCTTAGAATCAGATGAGCATTTACCTCGAATTTTACCTGTAGTGGGTGAGTTACCCCTAACGCCAGAAGATATCAAAGCCGTACCGTTAATTACAGCAGTTGAGCCCTTTGGTATGGTTAAACATGTAGGTGAGCAAGCTTGGGTTGCTTTACCAGGATGGCAAGTTTTATTAGGAGCAGAAGATCCAGTTGCGATTATTGCTAGTAGCGACCTCTTCCCCAAAGCCATCCCTAGTAAACCAGAACCAGTTATCATAGTTGTGGACCGCGCCCAAAGAGAATGGGATATTTCCCACTACTTTATTTTTGAGCAAGATGGTCAAATTGATTTTCAGTGGTTTGAAACTGCGCCAGAATTTCTGTTATTGGGGAAAATTGTGGTGATGGTACGTCCTAAGAAAATCTTGGATGAAGAAATCACCAAGGATTCCTGGCAAATTGATGAATAAAGCATAACCTCATCTTTCTCCAATCTACTATGCAAAAATTAAGAGTGGGAGAAGGCATTACCAATCGCCTTTGCTCTCCCACTCCGCTATTGCCGCTGAAGCGTCTAGAAATGTTCATCAACATTGCTTGTTTTTTTAGGGGGTAACTTGTTGATTAACAGCAATGTATTTTGGATAATGAACCTTTCATTTGCGGCAAATACTAAACCTCATAATTAATTAGACAATCTTGTAAAAGAGAAATTAGCAAATTCAATTAATTCAGTAAAGAACTCGATAAATCTCTTGTTTTTGTTTGTCTCATATAATTTAGCTTGATTAGTTAGAGAGTGGTTGCCAAGTTGGCACTTTTATTTAATATTTGAGCAAGTGATCAATATGCAATATAATGCTGTTTTTGTAGCGATCGCCACAGTTAATCTAGCCAATTTAGTTAATTTTTATCATTTGTTACTGGAGTTAGAACCGGAAAAGCTTATTCCAGATATCTATGCTGAATTTCATCTAGTTAATTTCCAGCTAAGTATTTTTCAGCCTAAAGCTACACATAAAGCAGAATTTGCCACAGTCAGCAAAAGTCCGTTAAGTTTGTGTTTAGCCGTAAATAATTTAGAAACGGCGATGACCCAATTAACCAACTTGGGTCATCTCCCTGATGTGGAAATTTTTTCCACTGACTATGGTAGAGAAATCTACGCCTATGATCCAGATGGTAATCGCTTAATCCTATATCAACAACATTCTCCCCTCAACCAATGTCAATCAATCAAAACTATAAATTAAATCTAATTCAATGGTATCCTGGTCATATCGCTAAAGCAGAGAAGAACTTAAAGGAACAGCTAAAGCGTGTAGATGTAGTATTAGAAGTAAGGGATGCAAGAATTCCCCTCGCTACAAACCACCCACAAGTAAGTGAGTGGGTAGGGAACAAAGCTAGAGTTTTAGTGCTTAACCGCATAGATATGATTTTGCCCCAGGTGCGATCGCTTTGGACAAACTGGTTAAAAAATCAGGGAGAAGCACCAATATTCACTAATGCCCAAAGTGGACAAGAAATTGTACTGGTAGCTAAAGCCACACAAGCCACAGGTAAAGAAATCAACCAGCGAAGACAAGAAAGAGGTATGCTACCTCGTCCTGTACGTGCTGTAGTCATTGGCTTTCCCAATGTGGGTAAATCTGCTTTGATTAATCGGCTCATCGGTAAACGAGTTGTAGAGAGCGCCGCTCGTCCTGGTGTAACTCGTCAACTTCGCTGGGTGAGGATTTCTGAACAATTGGAATTACTGGATGCACCTGGTGTCATCCCGGCTAAACTTGAAGATCAAGCAGCAGCGGTTAAATTAGCCATTTGTGACGATATTGGAGAAGCATCCTACAATAATCAGACAATAGCAGCCGTATTTGTCGATATAGTCAACAAACTACAGGAAACTAGTCCAAATTTATTACCACCACACCCCTTGCTTTCTCGTTACGAAATTGATTCAATTATTTATACAGGTGAAGAATACTTGCAGGTTTTAGCAGAAAATCGTTACACAGGAGATTTAGAAAGAGCAGCAAGACACATTATTACTGATTTCCGCAAAGGCATGTTAGGTAAAATCCCCTTAGAACTACCGCCAAATTTAAACAACTAACTCGCCCAACATATTTGTGTCAGTAATTATGCCAAACTAACCGGCGATTATATAGTATACTACTTTTTAGTAAAATTTATTACTTAACTACTATTGTCAAATTTCCCCTGCACAAGAGCTCCCCTGCTCAGAAAGCTCCCCGGCTCCCCGGCTCCCCCCAGTATGGATGTATTGCACTCATGACTGAACTTGCACTTGTACTAAAAGAGGGAAATAATGAAACCTGGGTTTCAGTAAATAAAGATATATTTACTATTGGTCGTTTGTCAGAATGTGATTTATCTTTGCCTTTTGTGGGAATTTCTCGTAATCATGCTCGCATAACTAAAATAGATGATACTGTTTGGATCATTGAGGATTTGGGTAGCAAAAATGGTACATTTATCAATAGAATTCCTTTAACTACTAGCCAAAAATTGTATGATAGTGACATTATTACTTTAGGAAATATCAAAATATTAGTTAATTTAATCAGTGCGGTTACACCTTCACCAGATTTTTTAGAACCTCCTGGATCTGTCGAAAACGATCAAAAAACCATTTTGCGTAATGTCAAGCAATTGCAGCAGCGATGGATAGAAGCACCTAGTACTAAGGGTAATGATACTCACAAAGATAAAATTATTGCTCGCCTCAAGGATTTAGTCGATATCGCTAAAAATTTGAGTGCAGCCCCATCTATTGAAGAAATTTTCTCACAAGTACAACAAGTAGTATTTCGTTATCTTGATAGTATTGACCGTCTAGCATTATTAGTTGATATCAACTCTTCTGGACATTTAGAATTAATCAATTCTGCTACTAGAAAAACGCGTCAAAATCAATACCGTTCAAATAATGGGACTTGGATTAGTCGTAGTATTTGTCAGAAAGTATTTGAAGAAAAAGTGGCGATTCAAAGTGCTGATATTTTAAGAGATGAGAGATTTGTGGGAGAACAAAGTATATTAGTCAAAGGTATTCGCAGTGTAATGGTAGTCCCGTTATGGGATGAAAATAAAGTTGTGGGCGTACTATATGCTGATGCTAACCTTTCCTCCTATCATTGGATTAATGAAGGCGAGGAAGAACTTAGCTTTTTTTCGTCTTTAGCAAATCTCGTCGCCTCTAGTGTCCAACGTTGGCTGCTGGTGGATAAGTTAAAAAATGAGGAAGTCATACGTCATCGTTTAGAACGATATCACTCTCCATCAGTTGTACAACAGTTAATATCTCTAGGTGGAGCACCAGATGGACGCTTACCCCCATCGGAAACAGAGATTAGTATTTTATTTGCAGATCTAGTTGGGTTTACTGCTATTTCTGAACGACTAACACCAACAGAGACAGCCCAATTATTAAATAATTTATTTGAAGAAATGCTGAAAGAAATATTTGCTTATGGCGGTACTTTAGATAAATATATTGGTGATTGTATTATGGCTTTCTTTGGCGCTCCCGAACCACAGCCAGACCATGCTGACCGCGCTGTTAATGCTGCTATTGGAATGCTGAATCGTCTACAACGTCTCAATGTGAATAATTTTTGGCATGAGCCTTTACAGTTACGGATTGCTGTGAATAGTGGTAAAGCAGTCGTAGGTGATGTTGGTAGTACCCAAAGGGTTGAGTATACAGCATTGGGCGCAACCATTAATCTAGCGGCTCGCATGGAAGCAATATGTAATCCCGGTGAATGTGTTATTAGTGAAGTTACTTATAGAATGCTGTCACAATCTACCGCCTTTCAAGAAATGGGTAATTATAGTTTTAAGGGAATTGATCGATTAGTCAAGATTTTTCGCACAAAGTAGTCTCGAATAGCACTGGAACAATGTAAGTTCCCGGTAAAGATGGGAATTTGATTGTGGCTTTCACAATTAATTTGTGTAAAACTAGAAATCCTTAAGCCATTGTTTTATAGAGGTCATTGGATGGCTATTGCTACTATTAATCCTACCACTGGGGAAATGCTCAAAACCTTTGAGCAGATTACTGACGCAGAAGTATTGGTTAAATTAGACTTGGCGAATCGGGCTTTTGCGCTCTACCGTCAGACGAGTTTTTCTGAGCGATCGCAATGGTTACAACAAGCAGCAACTATCCTAGCACAAGAGAAAGAGGATTTCGCCAAGCTCATGACACTGGAAATGGGTAAACCATTGAAAGCAGCTATAACTGAAGTAGAGAAATGTGCGGCTGTTTGTCGCTATTATGCGGAAAACGCCGCAGATTTTTTGGCTGACGTAACTGTACAAACAGATGCTAGCCATAGCTTTGTCAGCCATCAGCCATTAGGTATTATTCTCGCTGTAATGCCTTGGAACTTTCCTTTTTGGCAAGTTTTCCGATTTGCTGCTCCAGCGCTCATGGCTGGAAATGTTGGTTTATTAAAACATGCTTCCAATGTTCCTCAATGTGCATTAGCAATAGAAGATATTATCCGTCGAGCTGGTTTTCCTCAGCACGTTTTCCAAACTCTATTAATTAGCGCCGCACAAGTTGCTCCCCTCATGGCTGATGAACGAGTGAAAGCAGCTACATTGACCGGGAGCGAAAAAGCCGGGATCAGTCTTGCTGTTGCAGCTAGTAAAGAAATTAAAAAAACTGTTTTAGAATTGGGAGGAAGTGACCCATTTATTGTTTTAGCTAGTGCAGATCTAAACACAGCAGCAGCTACAGCCACAACAGCCAGAATGCTGAACAATGGACAATCTTGTATCGCTGCTAAAAGATTTATTCTAGCTGAAGAGATTGCTGACGAATTTGAACAAATGCTTTTAACTAAATTCCAAGCCCTGAAAATTGGGGATCCGCTGGAACCAGATACTGATATAGGACCATTAGCCACACCTAGCATCGTACAGGAACTAGAGCAGCAAGTCAAAACCGCAGTCCAAAGCGGTGGAAAAGTCCTGATTGGCGGACATGCTTTAACTGAACGACCCGGTAACTTTTTTCAGCCCACTATAATAATAGATATCCCAGTAGATGCACCAATCGCCAAAGAGGAGTTTTTTGGACCAGTAGCCTTGCTGTTTCGAGTTCCAGATATTGATGCCGCAATAGCACTTGCTAATAATACACCATTTGGTTTAGGTGCTAGTGCTTGGACAACAAACATATCTGAGCAAAAGCGTTTAATTGCAGAAATTGAAGCAGGTGCAGTGTTTATTAACAGTATGGTTAAATCTGATCCCCGTCTACCTTTTGGGGGAACTAAGCGTTCTGGATATGGTAGAGAATTAAGCATTCAAGGTTTACATGAGTTTATCAATCTGAAAACCGTGTGGATTAAATAACTTCCTTTCTTGATCTGTTTTCTAACTGTTTTTTGATAGTAACCAATCATCAATTACCGTTTTTTTGAGGAATTCAACAAATGAATACGGCTGATTTACTGGTACAGTGTCTAGAAAACGAGGGCGTACAATATGTATTTGGACTCCCTGGCGAAGAAAACTTACATGTTTTAGAAGCAATTAAGCACTCTTCAATTCAATTTATTACTACCCGTCATGAACAAGGCGCAGCATTTATGGCTGATGTTTATGGGCGGTTAACTGGGCGAGCAGGGGTATGTCTATCTACCCTCGGACCCGGCGCAACTAATTTAATGACTGGAGTTGCGGATGCTAACTTGGATGGAGCACCTTTAGTAGCAATTACTGGACAAGTGGGAACAGATAGAATGCATATTGAATCCCATCAGTACTTGGATTTAGTCGCCATGTTTGCTCCTGTAACTAAGTGGAATAAGCAAATTGTGCGACCAAGCATTACACCAGAAGTTGTGCGTAAAGCCTTTAAGCGTGCTCAAACCGAAAAACCTGGTGCAGTGCATATAGATTTACCAGAAAATATAGCTGCTATGCCAGTAGAAGGTAAACCACTACACAAAGATAATGTCGAAAAAACCTATGCTTCCTTTGCAAGTATTCGTGCTGCTGCTGCTGCGATCACCCACGCAGTTAATCCCATAATCTTAGTAGGAAATGGAGCTATTAGAGCCAAAGCTAGTGACGCAGTTACACAATTCGTCACCCAGATGAATATTCCTGTAGCGAATACTTTTATGGGAAAAGGCGTAGTTCCTTATACTCACCCCTTAACCTTGTGGTCAGTGGGATTGCAACAAAGAGATTTCATTACCTGTGGTTTTGACCGTACAGACTTAGTTATTGCTATTGGCTATGATTTAATCGAGTTTTCCCCGAAAAAATGGAACCCAGACGGAAAAATCCCCATTGTGCATATTGGTGCTATTTCCGCAGAAATTGATAGTAGTTATATTCCACTTGTCGAAGTTATCGGGGATATTTCTGATTCCATCAATGAAATTTTAAAATTAGCCGACAGACACAATAAACCCAATCCCTACGCCATAAACCTACGGACAAATATCCGTGCTGATTACGAAGAACATGCGTTTGATGACGGATTTCCCATCAAACCCCAAAAATTGATTTACGATTTACGCCAAGTGATGGGACCGGAGGATATCGTAATTTCTGACGTAGGTGCGCATAAGATGTGGATTGCGCGACACTATCATTGTCATTCACCTAATACCTGTATTATTTCTAATGGATTTGCTGCTATGGGTATTGCTATTCCCGGCGCTTTAGCTGCAAAATTAGTCTATCCTGACCGGAAGGTTGTTGCTGCTACGGGAGATGGTGGGTTTATGATGAATTGTCAGGAATTAGAAACAGCTTTGCGCATAGGAACGCCATTTGTCACATTAATTTTTAATGATGGTGGTTATGGTTTAATTGAATGGAAGCAAGAAAACCATTTTGGTCCAGGAAACTCATCTTTTGTCCATTTCGGTAATCCTGATTTTGTTAAATTTGCTGAAAGTATGGGTTTAAAAGGTTATCGAGTAGAATCTGCGGTGGATTTAGTTCCGGTTTTGAAAGAAGCTTTAGAACAAGATGTACCTGCTGTGATTGATTGTCCGGTAGATTATCGCGAAAACCGGCGTTTTTCTCAAAAAGCTGGCGAGTTGAATTGTATGACATAGTGTAGCAGGACTTCGTATTCCCCTTAAACCCTCGATCCCCCCAACCCCCCTTGCTAAGGGGGGGCTTCTCGCTCTATTTTGGTTCGCCGAACGTATGGCTGTTTGGGGGATATAGATAGTCAGGTAAAGTTATTTATATCTGTCTCGCTATTAATCTTGTCCCCCCCCCTTACTAAGGGGGGCTAGGGGGGATCTGAATTTAGGATACAGACGACTATTTGTGTGTACACAGCAAAATACTTTTCAAACAACCTCTTAGAGAAAACCCTCCAAATTCACACTTATGTAGAGGAAAATGAGAATGGTAAAAACTAGTGATGCGCTAAAAATTATCAATAAAATGAATCATGACGATCCTGAGCTTGAGGAAATGTAAGTTTCCTCATCCCTCCGATATAGTTTTGTTTCTTTTAATTGGAAAAATCTTAATTCTCTAGAAAGATGGGAAATCCCGTCGATTAGGCAATATCGCACTAAAGGCGTTGCTCAAGGGAATAACCGAGAATAAAAGTGCGTTGCTCCCTATTAAGGGCTTTAGTTGGTGTAGCGTCACTTTACGAACAGATGTTTCTGTTCCAGCAAGGGTAGTGCTTAAAATCCAAAGGCTAAAAAACCGCCATCGACTGCAATACACTGCCCAGTAATGTAACTTGCGGTTGGCATACACAGGAAAGCAACTAAACCTGCAATTTCCTCTGGTTTACCTACTCGCCCCATAGGAGTACGTGACTCAATAGCATTTAATACTTTTTGATTACTTAGTAGTGATTCGGTTAATGGTGTACGAATAAACCAGGGGGAAACAGTATTCACCCGAATACCATCAACAGCCCATTCAGCAGCAAGAGAGCGAGTGAGTTGCACTAATGCGGCTTTCGTCATGCCATAGGGTGCTCCTGTACCCACAGAGGTTAACCCAGCAACAGAACCTACATTAACAATACTGCTGTTACTTGCACTCTTTAACAATGGATAACTGAGTTGACACAGTTCAAAAATAGAGGTTAGATTGGTTTGGAATATTGAATCATACTCTTGTTGTGTATAATCAAGTGCCTTTTTGCGAATATTAGTGCCAACGTTATTGACCAAAATATCCAAACTGCTAAAGACTTGGTGTATATATTGAATAATTGATTGGCGACCTTCTGGAGTCGCAACATCAGCAGCAATACCATGAACTTCTAATCCCTGCTGCTTATAGGTTTGTACTTGTTGCGCGATTTCATCTGAGTTACGGGCAACAATCATCACTTGGGCACCAAGAGACAGAAACTCCTGAGCGATCGCCAATCCAATTCCTTTGGTTCCTCCGGTGATCAATGCTTTTTTGCCAGTCAGCAACCATCGCCCCTGGTGTGTATTTGCAAATGTTTGGCTCATATGTATAAAAAGCTTTGTAAGGGCAGTAGCAAAGTAGCCACGAGACTTTCTACATTATTGTATACAGATAATATTCTAATTGTAAATTCTATAATGTAGTGAGTGTATATATGACTGTAAACAAGAAACCATATTTATCCCTCGATTTATCCCTCAAAAATTATGCTAGATTTAACAAAGTTAGCACCACAAATGCAGGGTTTAAGCCAGCACTTAACTGCTGAAGCTTCTGCGAGTCGTCAACGTTTAGAATTAGCGCAACAACATTTAATCAAAGCTAATACTTGTCAACAAGAATTGGTCGCTAGCCAAGCAAAATGGCGCGATCGCATTATTTTTGCCAATGCTACCCCAGTAGAACCCTTAGACACAGCTATTACCATTCCTGTCCCGCCTAAAGTACACACTGTGATCGCCACCGATGGCTCCCAAATAGCGCCTAACCATCACGAGATAGCTTACTGTTATTTGCTGAACATTGGGAGAGTAGTTCTGCACTACGGACAAAACCTCCACCCATTACTGGATAGCATCCCAGAAGTATATTATCGCCCAGAGGATTTATACGTATCTCGTCAATGGGGGATTTCCACAGAAGATTGGATGAGTCACTGTCGGACTGTTTCAGAGATCGTCATGTTAGCTGAATTAGCCGGTATTCCCCAAGCAGCACCTGCGTTAGCTATGGTAGATGGTTCTTTGGTTTATTGGTTTCTGGAACAACTACCATTGGAAGCCCGCGATCGCATTTTACCACCAATCCTGAAAGCTTGGCGACAAATGCGCGAGGCGAAGATTCCCATGATTGCTTATTTGAGCGCTTCCCGTAATGTGGAAAGTTTAAATTTTTTAAGACTCCTAGCTTGTCCTCATCCTGTTCCCGATTGTCTGAGTCACTGTCAACATATGGAGCGTTATCCTTGTCAGGTATTTGAATCATTGCGGGATACCAGCTTATGGGCGAGCACATTACAACCAGGACAGCGCAGCCCTATTTGGCGGAGCAATGCGCGGATTTTAGAGTTATACGAAGAACAGAGAATTTATTTCTGCTATGTACATGTAGGTACAGAAATCGCTAGAATAGAATTCCCTGCTTGGGTAAAGGAAGATCCTATAATGTTAGACCAAGCTCTGGGATTAATCTTAGCCCAAGTGCAAAAAGGATATGGTTATCCTGTGGCGATCGCCGAAGCTCATAATCAAGCAGTAGTCAGAGGTGGCGATCGAACGCGTTTTTTTGCACTCTTAGAAAGACAAATGATTAAAGCTGGAATTAAAAACGTATCTATTTCCTATAAAGAAGCTAGAAAAAGAGGGAGTATTGCTTAAATGTAAGGAATTGTAACCGCTTATGTCCATGAGGAATAACCAAGGTAGTGATATAGTCAAATAGTTAAACTATTTTGTTGAATTCTGCTCAAGCAATTACTTATGCTGCGTAATTTTAGAAAATATCATCATCAGATAGGGATCATCCTCTGTCTACCATTATTTCTCACAGTACTTAGTGGTATGGGTATTACAATCAGCCGCGAAATTCTCCACCAATATGATTTAAGTGAAACGCTAACTCGGCTCCATACATTAGAGTTATTCCATCTAGAGAAAATCTATCCTTTGTTGAATGGATTAGGTTTAATTGGCTTATTAGTAACTGGAGTGACTATGACAAGATTATTCCGCAAATCCCGCCATCAAAATAGCGAAGCTGAAAAATAAAGGTATTAACATAATTGACACACCCATCTAATAATTAAGTAGCATAACCACACTAATTATACTAAGAATATGGGTAGAGTAATCTACCCGTTTTCTGTCTTATACCAGTAATCTCTTTGATTAAACCTGCTTTATTGGAAATATCATTTGCTCTACTCCCTCTAGTTCTATTCTTTGGTTTGCTAAATTTATATTTAAAACTATAAAGGTTATAGAAGGTAAGAGGTTTTTAGTTAACTTCACTTTTTAGTTACATAATTCAGTTTTTTTGCATCTTTCTACTGATTTAAAAGTTAAAGTCTTTGATTTACCTCCTGTCTCCTGCCTTCGGCGGCGATCGCAACGTCGGTGGTGATGGAGCGCAGACCTCGCGCACGTTGCGTGTGAGCGTGTCACCCGCCTAGCTGAACGGCTTTGCCCACCTACGTCACCGACTCTCGCTTCTACTCTCCCGTTTCGCCAGAGTCCAGCCTACTACACTAGCGACTTAACTTGTACTGGAACTCGATTTTCTAAACGATTTTTCAGTTCCAATGTTAGGCTATTACCGATGCGATGAGCTTCCCAGGAACCAGAATCGTACTTTCCTAAATTCCAAGTTCCCTGCATAGAGTCTCCATCGTCTGAGATAATACCTTGATATTTGACAGAAATCTGCTTTCTGACCAGGTATCGTTTGGTAAATTGCACTTGCTGCCCAATCACATCACCACTCAAAGAAGCTTCTCCCATATAGCTATTGTCCAGAATATTACCAGTTAACATATTGCCAATTTGAATCAAAGTTGCTTCAAAACGGGTTGGTTTTCCTTGTTGCCAGTAAGTTCCAAGCCATGCGCCGCTCAGGTCTGCCATTGGATAGAAAATTGATCTAAATTCTTAATCTATTATTTCCTCAGAAGGCAATCACTGTCAAATTTTGGTGTAGTCTTCGGAGAACCCAGAAGTTACTAACGTAGCTTGGGTGAGTCAACAGAGATAATTGGCTGACATACTATATGCGAGTGCGATCGCTCCTTGCTACTCCTATTTCGCAGAACAGTTATAGCGATCGCACCAAATTTTATAATTTAAACAAGACTAATCGTCAAACTGAAAATTTAGTGTTGGGAACTCTTGCTGAAAGGGGGGTGTAAAGACGAAAGAAACCATTTTATTTTCTAATGGTATTTCTCTTAAATCTCTAATGTTAATACTGGGTTAAAGCAACTGTTCATCTCCTGTGGATAACCACGAGGATTACAAATTATTCGGGTTTGACCAATCTGATAATCTGATTGATGATGTATGTGACCATGAACCCATAATAGTGCTCCAGAATCTGAAACCAGATGATCAAGATTTGAAGCATAAGCGGGACTTAAACAATCCTCCCTATATTGAGGTGGTATAGATTTTGCACTTGGAGCATGATGAGTAATAACGACTGTTTTGCCAGATAAGCTGGTTTTTAACCAACTAATTGACTGTTTACAGATGACAGATGTATCAACCGCCCTTAGCTTTGAGTATTTGGGACTTAATCTAATTTTCTTATAGTCATTCATGACTTGATTAGCCTCTAATTCTGCTATTCGTGGCTCACCTAAAAGTCTAAAGTCAGTCCACAGAGTACAGCCTAAAAATTTTATACCTTCAATAATAACCAAATCATTCTCTAGAAGATTAACATTAGTATTTAATGAATATTGTTTCAATTTTTCTACAAGTTTTGGATAAGCAGCACCATAATATTCATGATTACCTAATACATATATAACTGGTTTATTAGGAATATTTTCAATTGCCCATTTAACTCCTTTTTCCCTTAAATGAATATCTCCTGCTAAAACGATGATATCAGCCTTTGTATCAGGAATATCAAATGGTTGAAACTCAATATGTAAATCACTTAGTATTTGAATTTTCATAGCACTTTTAGCTCTTTTTCTATATATTTAGTCAACTCACTTTTAGTATAATTAAGTTCCTTTATTTCTCCAGTAGAGGTAAGATTTATTCTTACACTTTTTAGCTGATCTATATACACAAAATATTTACCATCTAGCAACTCAGTATCTAGTTCATCCATAAATAAAGAGGAAACCACTTTATTAGAATAGAGAAGTAGCTTTTTTTTATCATTATTGGTAAATTTCTCTTGTTGTAAATAGAGCTTTATTGCATTAATTCTTACATATTTACATAGAAAATGTATATCTACATAGCCTGCATCTTCAATATATGGCTTAAATGGGTTAGGTCTTGGGTTTAAAGCAGACATAATCTTAACCCAGTCATCAGGCTTCATATTAACCCATAATAAAGGATTTGACAAAAGAAAATTTAAAACATATTGGAAAGGAAAGTCAGTTAGATAAGCTAGAATTTCTGCTAAATCATATTTTCTTAACTCATGTACAAATTGATTTAGATGCACCAGTTCTAATTCATTTTTATACAAATAATCCAGTGATCTTTTCATGTCTTGTTGTTTATCAATCATAGTAAATGCTCGTCAAATGCTAAAGATTTATTTACTACTTCACCATTACTATTTAATGTAAACTCATATAGCTCAAATTTAGCACCAGTTAGCTCAAAACCTAAACTTCTTAAAAGTTCAGGATATCTACGCCCCTCTTCCACTGTTGGACGAAAGTGTCCGGACTCATTAGTAATTCGACGAATTCTCCCATTTTTAAAGGTAAGCCTTCCAGCCGCTAACACATCACCACGATCTGAAAGAGTAGTGTGTTTACGTCCTATAACTAAACGATTATCCTGAGTAATTACAAAATCAACTTGATCTCTAGGGATCGGAGATTTATAGTTGTGTTTCAGCACTAATTTTTTGCGCTGAAACACAACTAGAGCCTTTAGTCACTCAATTTCTGGGACTTTTTGGTTAATACTGAGGGACAGAAGCATCTACTTCTTGACTCCAAGCAGTAATTCCACCTTTAACATTTGTCCCGACGATTCCTGCTTCCTGTAAAATACTCAAAGCTTTAGCTGACCTTCCACCCATTTTACAATGAGCAATTAAACGATGTCCATTAAGCAGTTCTTTCACCTTAGCCACACCATTACCATTCTCAATTTCCGGTAAAGGAATCAAGACTGAACCAGGAATACGAGCAATTTCATACTCATTGGGATTACGTACATCTAGCAGGACAAAATCATTGGCTCCGCTATCGATTAACGCTTTCAACTCCACCACCGTCATTTCTTGCAGATCTGATTGTTGTTTTGCTTCTGCTGCTTTAGCTTGAGGAATACCACAGAATTCCTCATAGTCTATGAGCTTTTCAATTATTGGACGAATAGGGTTGGGTCGCAACTTCAATTCACGGAATTTCATTTCTAAAGCATTAAATAACAGCAGTCTTCCACTGAGAGTATTACCTTGGCGAATAATGATTTTGACTGTTTCTGTAGCTTGAATCACGCCGATAATTCCTGGTAAAATTCCCAGAACTCCTCCTTCTGCACAAGAGGGAACCATCCCTGGTGGTGGTGGTTCGGGATATAAGTCGCGATAATTGGGTCCACCTTCGTAGTTAAATACAGTCGCTTGTCCTTCAAAGCGGAAGATCGACCCATAAACGTTGGGCTTATCTAGTAATACACAAGCATCGTTGACTAAATATCTGGTAGGAAAGTTGTCAGTCCCATCAGCCACAATGTCGTATGGTCTGATAATATCGAGCGCATTTGACGCACTCAACCGAGTTTCGTATAAATCAACTTGACAATTAGGATTGATTTCGTGAATACGGTTTTTAGCTGATTCGATTTTGGGTTTTCCTACCCAAGATGTACCGTGGATTACTTGACGTTGCAAGTTGGAACTATCAACCACGTCAAAATCAACAATACCAATGCGTCCAACACCAGCCGCTGCAAGATATAGCAATAATGGCGCACCTAACCCACCAGTACCAACACAAAGCACACTTGCAGCTTTTAAGCGCTTCTGTCCTTCTATCCCTACTTCCGGCAAAATCAAGTGGCGGGAGTAGCGTTCATAATCATCTTTGGTCAACTGGATATCATCCAGATTGGGATTGAGCATAGAAATTTTGTCAAGGAAACAAGGGAGTATTAATTTTAACGAAAAAATGATACAGTTTCTAGCCTTTGTAACTTAACTTGCAAACCATAGTACCAAAAATTAGTCAGACAACCCATCATAATTAGATAGCCGACTTTTGAGGATGTAACTCTTTTCTAGTCTCTGTGTGTTGCCAATATCATGTCTGGTGCAGCTTGTCTATCTGTGGAGTAAATACAAAGTCCTCAAAAAGTAATTTGAGCAAAATTTTGCGGTTTTTTAAGGATATGCGTGCAAATCTTTACCTAGCCATTACCTGGGAGCAAAATTAGTGAAATAGCTGAACCACAAAGTTTATAGCCGTTTTTCTCCATCCCCATCTGGCAAATTGGCTGATGGTTATAGGGCAAAGTATGCTACTAAGTTTTAATCTACCACTATCTTGTCTGAATCTGTGGTATACCACTAATTTTTCAAGGGGGTTGATAATTTTATACTCTTATGGTCGAGTAAATATTTCTTTATTGTGTCTTTTTAGTTACATTTATGCAAGACTCCATTTTAACTAGTGTCAGTTAATAAAGTGTCACTCACCACACTTCCTATTTGGTTGTAAAAGAGATATCCTAATAATTGCAAGGAGTGATACCACTCCACATTATTGTTTGTTACAAATTATCGAGCGAGAGTGCTTTTATCCTACAGCAATATCGCGGGTTGTGAATGTTGCATCAAACAGGTGGTTTGGTATAAAGTTATACGGGGGAGCGCTTGAGTCAGCGAAAAACTCAAGCGCTTTTTTGTGCATAAAAAAATATAGTACTATGCTCGCAAACCCATAATAATTACATCCCTTTCCTCGCCGTCCAAGTCAGCAATTTTAGGTAAATGTCCCCAGATTTGAAAACCGCATTTTTCAAACAACTTTAAACTGGGGTAATTATGGGCGAAAATCAGGCTGATTAAAGTCTTAATCCCTAGACTTGGGCTTTCGTTAATCGCTTTTACTAAAAGTTGTTTTCCTAAACCACATCGTTGATGACTAGGAGAAATGTAAATGCTAATTTCAGCAGCGCTATGGTAAACTGGTCTACCATAGAACAACTGAAAACTCAACCATCCAGCGATCGCTCCGTCTACTTCAATAATCCATAGAGGATATTGTGTTGGCGATCGCTCATGAAACCAAGCTAAACGACTTTCTAGAGATACAGGTGCTAAATCGGCGGTCGCCATGCGACTGGGAACCGCAGCATTATAGATCGCTACAATAGCAGGTAAATCAGCTTCTTTTGCATGGCGAATGCTCATTATTGATCAACCCTGGCTAATAAAGGTGCAGCAGCTAATAAAGTCTGAGTATAAGGATGCTGTGGTTGAGAGAAGATTTGCTTAGTTGCGCCTAATTCGACAATCTGACCACCATGCATGACAGCGATGCGATCGCATAAAAACCGTGCTAACCACAAGTCGTGGGTGATAAATAAATAGGTCAACTCAAATTCTGCTTTTAATTGCAACATTAAATCTAGCACCTGTGTTTGTACACTTGCATCCAACATACTCACAGGTTCATCACAAATAATCAACTTGGGACGAGTAATCAACGCCCGTGCGATCGCCACCCGTTGCTGTTGTCCACCAGACAAATCTGCGGGATAACGTTGATAATAAACTTCTGGTGGAGTCAGACCCACTTTTTCCAACATCGACAAAACCTGTTCCTCAGCTTTCACCCCATCCGCCAACTGATGGATCAATAGTGGGTCAGCAATACTTTGTCCCACAGTCATGACCGGGTTTAAACAAGCATGGGGATCTTGAAACACCATTTGCATTTGTCGCCTGGTAGAGCGGATTTTCCTTGGGGATAGACTAGTTAACTCTTGTCCTAAAAATTCTACATGACCAGATGTAGGACGGATTAATTGTAAAATAGTGCGAGAAAGTGTGCTTTTACCACAACCCGATTCTCCTACCAGCCCTAAAATCTCCCCAGGGTACAATTCCAGATTAATTCCATCCACCGCTTTGATTGTTTGACCTTTGGCTTGAAATAGACGCTCAATCAAGCTTGGTTCTATGGTGTAATATTGCTTAAGTTCTGTGATGCGCAGAATAGGAGCCGAGGCTTTATGAGTGATATTTGGTGGAGAGTTAGAGCTAGTTTCTTCTACTGCTTGAATATGTAGGGCGGCTTTCAGCAGAGATTGAGTATATTCATGTTGGGGATGTTGAAACACAGATGTGGTTGTTCCCATCTCGACCATTTTTCCCCGATACATCACACCAATGCGATCGCAATATTCTGCTACCAAGGCTAGATCATGGGAAATGAGCAACAATCCCATGTTTTCTTCAGCGCACAATCTGGTTAATTCTTGTAAAATTTGGGCTGAGACGGTGACATCTAAACTGGTAGTGGGTTCATCAGCGACAATTAGTTTGGGATTGAGTAGTAGAGCTAGAGCGATCGCTACCCGCTGACGCATACCACCACTAAATTCATGGGGATATTGATGCCAGCGATTAGGCGGAATTTTCACTTTTTCTAAAGTCACCAGTACTTTTTCCCGTGCTTGCTGAGGAGATAATTCGGGTGAGTGCGCTAGTAATGTTTCCATACAATGATTCCCAATGGTCATCAAAGGATTGAGTCGGGTCATTGGGTCTTGGAAAATCAGGGCGATCGCTTCACCCCGAAACCTGCGCAATTGGACTGGAGTTAAATCAAATACTGATTTATCCTGAAAAGTCACCTTCCCAGAAATCTGACTAGATGCGGGTAACAAGCGCATAATAGCACGTCCTATAGTGGACTTACCGCAACCAGATTCTCCGACCAACCCCATTCTTTCACCAACGTTGAGAGTGAAAGACACCTGATCGACAGCCCAATCGATTTGCTCCTCAACAGACTGAGGATAGGCTACCCGAAGATTTTCAAGACTCAGCAAGGCTTCAGTCATGGTGGTAATTATCCAGCTCCAACTACCAAATTATAGAGAGATAGTAGGAATTTTAACCCAAGTAAAGTTAATTTTTTCTTTTCAGAGAGAACGGGGAATGGGGAATACATATAGGAGTGCTATTTGATTTTTGAACAAGACGACCTATTCTTCTCCTGTTTCCTATTCCCTGTTCCCTATTCCCTAGCTAGAAACCACCAACACCATTTGGTGTACCATTACCTGTTGGACCGTCGTAACCAGAACCCGCACTACACAGAAGACTACCACTACAACTACCATTGCTACCTTGGGTGACATCATAGAGAGAGCTTCTATGAGTATAGGGGTAGCTATTACTCAAGAATGGATTCCTCGAACTTGACAGATTACCACTAAGTGCATAGACACCTGCAATCAATGGTGATGCTAGGCTTGTACCACCAATTTGATACCAAGATCCATTTATATATACTGCTGCTCCTCCCGTATAAGGATCAGCAGCAGCAGCTACATCAACAACGGTACGCCTTTTGCATAGAGTGTCTGATTGGAATGATGGCTTTGACTCATAAGCACTACATCCACTACCAGTACCGCTCCAAACTGTTTCACTCTGGCGTGAATTATCAGAATTTAGGGTTAAAGATGTACCACCAACCGCTACAACATATGGGGAAGCTGCGGGATATTCTACTCCATATCCTGAATCTCCTGCAGAAAAAGTGAAGGTAGTATTTCGATTAGATGAGAATACATAGTCATAGTACTGTTCACTGTTGAACTCTGATGTACCCCAAGAGTTAGAAACGATATTTGCACTTGATGCAGCAGTCTGTTCTGCTGTCCAGAGATCACTAAACGAACTTGACGCAGCTTCTACAAGTATGATATTACAATTTTGGCAAATAGCATGTGCTATTTCCACATCAAGTGAAATTTCCTCAGCCCATCCACTATTGTAAGATGGATATGAACTCTGTTGACCGTACTGGTTTACTTTTTTAAAGCAAGGATTTGTGGTTGTACAGAGTGGTAGACCAAATTGCGCACTATATGCGTTGAGATCGTTTGCAATAGTTGGGCTATCGTAAGCGTCAACAATTGCGATAGTTGGTGGTGTTCCAGTCGTCACATCTGGTAAATTATAAGCTTTATGAAACTGTGTAGGCGTATAAGCACTACTTGGTGGTGTGCTAGATGTCAAATCTTTACCATATTCATCAGTAATCACATGAGTATGACAGCGTAGTGACCAAGATCCAGTATTTGTACAACTTTGTCTAGTTTTATGAGCATGTGGTTGATCCCACGGTGAAGCTAGCACAAAATTGGCAAGTAAAAGTGGTGCTCCCAGAATACCCAAAGCCATGACCTGAAGTAAATTTTTCATACAACCCTGATTGGAAACTTAAATTTGCTTTTAGACTGAATATGTTACTTCAAAGAGCTAAATTTATCTGTTATGATTAGATTCATCGCTACATACTGCATTCCATCAAGTTAAAAGTAAGCCTACTCTGTGTTCGAGGAGGTATTACTGACACTTTTATTATACTATGACTAGAGTATAAAAGTTGGATTTTAGTAAAAAAACTTATGATCCGTCCAATAAATACTTACGTGTAGGCACTGCTTTTTAAACGTTTTATATAAGTAAAATTTCAGGGAACTTCCTAAAATTTAACCACTATGGTAAAGTAGTGATCAGTTTATTGAACAAAAATACTTAGGATGAGGGCTTTAGCTATTTCTCCCATAGCCCTCACGAATAGCAGCAGATAACTATATCAAAATCTTATGCCAAATTTAGCATCTCATTCCAGTCAATCAACGATGATTACCCACTCACCCCTAGAACATAATCAATCTTATCAAATAGTCCATGCGACCCCTGGACGCATTCGAGTTAGTATCCCTGAACTCAGTCATGACCAAGAGTTTGCTAGTCGTTTGGAGTGGATACTGAAATCTACAACTGACATATTGGAAGTGCGGTTGAATCCGATCATTAACTGTTTAGTAGTAAATTACTCATCCGACACAGTTAGTTTTGCTGAAATCAAGATAGTATTAGCCAATGCTATCAGTCACGCCAAAGAGCAGGATTTATTAGTACCCGTTTTTAACCAAATTGAATCATCGACAGAAAAAGAAATTTATTATCTGCAAAGATTAGGATTACCTTTATTCAGTTTATTTGCAGCAGTTACAGTTACTAGTTTAGAAATTCCTGCAACTTTGTTTGTAGGTGGATTGATTCTCGTAGCTGCTATTCCCCTTTTCACCTCTACAATTAAGAAGACTCTGGAAGAGCGCCAGATAAATGCCGAGGTTTTGGAATCCCTCTGGACTATACTTCATACTTGGGAAGGAACTATAGTCGCTCCTGCTTTAGCCTTAAGCATGGAAGGGTTATGGAAAGTTCTGCGTAATAGCGTGACTACTGTAGTTGACTATGAGGAAATTCATCTGCAATTAGCAGGGGTTTTCACCCATGTGAAACGGGAAGGTAGAGAAGAGAAAGTTTTAATTGAGCAAGTTGAGATTGGCGAACAAGTAGTTATTTATCCTGGAGAGATGATCCCAGTCGATGGTTCTATATTACAAGGTAAGGCTACAGTCGATGAAGAAACACTCACTGGAATATGTGATGTAGTGTTACGCCGAGAGGGAGATAAGGTATACGCTTCCAATTTGCTGGTAGACGGTAAGTTAGTCGTTCTAGTAGAACGGACTGGCAAAGATACTCAAATTGGCAAATTGGTTAGTTTCATCAATAAGGCTCCGGCTCATGAAACGAAGATAGCCGATGTTGCTGAAGAAGTGGGAAATATGACAATTATGCCCATTTTGACTTTGAGTAGCATTGTATTTGCACTCACCGGGGATATTCATAGATCGTTGTCTTTACTGCAATTAGATTTTACTACAGGTATTAGGATTTCCTCAGCAACTGCTGTATTGACAGCGATTAATTACGCTACTGAAAAGTGTGGGGTTTATATTCGCAGCGGACATGCTTTAGAGGTACTGGGAAGATTGGATACAATTGTATTTGATAAAACTGGTACATTAACGCATATACATGCAGAGGTAATAGATATCCAAACTATGGATGAAACTATTTCCACCTTAGAGATTCTGAGATTAGCAGCAGCTATGGAAAAAGGTCTCAGCCATCCATCAGCTAAAGCAATTGTTGGTTTGGCTGAATCTAAAGGTGTTTTAGCACATATAGAATGGGAAGATTGGGAGTATAAAATAGGTAGGGGTGTGATTAGCCAATTGCATGGTAAAAAAATGCTGTTGGGTAGTAAGAAATTTTTGCGCAAACATGGTATGAACCTCAAGCATGTTTATCAAAAATATCCAGATTTGAGGCGCAGTGGTCATACACACGTTTATCTAACTTGCGAAGATCAGATTCTTGGGGTGTTTTCTCTGGATAATCCCATTCGGGAAGAAAGTGCTAGTGTGATTTCTGCTCTTGCTGAACAGCAAATTGATTCCTATATGCTGACCGGAGATCATGCAAAAGCCGCAAATGCGGTAGCAAGATCTGTGGGAATTCCACCATCGCGGATTTATGTGGAAGCTCTGTGTGAGCAGAAGGTGGAGGTTTTACAAAAATTAGATAAACAGGGTAAGACGGTGGCTTATGTTGGTGAAGGGATGAATGATGCAGTTGGTTTAGCTTATGCAGATGTTTCTATTTCCCTAGCGGAAGGAAGTCAGATTGCTCGCGAATCGGCAGATATAATATTAGTGAATAATAGCTTAGAAGGGATAGTAATGGCTATTACTATCGCCAGAAAGGTAAAGGAAATTATTGAACAGAATATTGCTCTTGTGGCTATTCCCAATATTAGTATAGTTTTAGCTGGGGTGTTATTAGGATTAGACCCTGTTTTAGCTGTATTTATGAATAGTAGTGCGACAATTCTGGCAGAAATCAATGGATTACGTCCACTGACGGGTATTTTAGAAGATGATGCTGTATCTAAAACTGTAAGACAAAGGAGATAACGGTAATGACAGAACCTGAGGTCCCCCAAGATTCCACAAATGAAAAACCAGCAAAATCCATAACTTCTTCTACCGATGTTTCTTTATGGGATGTATTCAGTAAGGCAGTAGTAGATGCAGCTACCACTGTAGATCGTGTAACCTATGATGCGAATAAGGTCATCCAGGATACGGCAGCTAATTTAAATGATTCATTAAATGCGATTAATACTATCTCTACTCAAACAGGCGAAGCTATTAGTAAAACTGTAGATAACATTAATACAGCTTTACAAGAAGTTGTTCCTCAAGCCAGCGTTTTCCATACAAGAGCGCAAGAGGTGGGAGGTGGCTTTGCTGGTGCGATCGCTGGTGAGGCTGTAGGTGGAGTAATTGGTAGCATTGCTGGAACTGCTGTATTGGGACCAGTGGGAACTATTTTGGGTAGTCAAATGGGTGGCTTTATTGGTTTTGTTGTGGGAGCACATGTTGGTGAAGAAGTAATCATCAATCTCAACCAATTTGCTCAAAAAACGCCTAAAACCTCCGCTTCCTTTGGAGAAAAGTTACAAACTAGTCTACAGGTGCGGGGAGGCGATCGCATTGGTGACACTGTAGGAGCGATCGCCGGTGGTCTCGTTGGTACTGTTGTCTTAGGCCCTTCCGGAGCATTAATTGGTTCATCTATTGGTGGTGCATTTGTCGGTCGCCTAGCGGAAGATACAGTAATTAGTCTGAATAAGCTAGGGAAGCCAGAAAATATCCCTAAAACGCAGCCAACAAATATCGACCAAACTGTAACTACTTGGTTCGGTAGCGCAACTAGCGAGTTTGTCGGAGAAACAATGACAATGACTGTTGGTTCTATTGTAGGTGGAGTAGTACTAGGTCCGACAGGTAGAAGAATTGGGCGGGAGTTTGGTAATTTTGTGGGCAAAAAAATCGACTGGGATCTTAACCCCATAAAGACTTTGCCATTTTCAAGTCTGAGTCAGCCATCAACCGAAGCACAAGTTGATCAATCTGCTGTAAATAACCAATATCAGCCCTCACCCTAAATCCCTCTCCCAAGGGGAGAGGGACTTTTAATTTCCCCCTCTCCCCTTGGGAGAGGGGCTAGGGGTGAGGGCAATTTTATAATTTCTATATTATGAGCTAATTTCTATATTATGAGGCTCTACTGAGCTAGCATCTACTTGAGACTTTTTCACTACATACTCTGTCTTAGCATCTGCGACCAAGTCTCTAAATGACTCTTCCGCTTCAGCAAATGCTGCTTGAGCATTTTCAAACGTTTCAAAACCCCAAACAAGCGAATTCTTTACTGCTTCCTTCGCAGATTCAGACACAGCTTCACCGAATTTTGGCAAAGACTCACTCAGTCTAGGGTCTTGCTGAACAGCATGACCCACTACATCCACAACTGGTTTGAGAAGGACTGCGCCGATACCCACAGCTAAAGCCGTTACGGGCTCAAGTCCCAAGAGTAGAGCTTCAAACTCCATAATAAAAATCTAACCCCGTTAAATACTTAACGAGTATTAAGTCTAATCTCTCTATAAAAATAAGGCAATAGTCCTCTACAGATTTAACGTGTTCTTAATTTAATTATTAAGTAAATTATGTTATAGTTAAGTTATTGATACACAAGCATTTACTACAACTGGGAAGACCAAATACATGGAATTTGAAGCTTTGTTTCTCGGATTAGAACCCTTAACTGCTATTGCTGTTGGGGTTGGAGCGATCGCCTTAGCTCCCTTTGTAGGTATAATAGCGAAGGCTGTGCAAGAGGGAAATTTCTCACAATCAATATCAGACTCTACCAGAGACGTAACTAAAAATACTATTATCTGGGGTTTTGATGCATATGAAAATGCTCAATTAGCTTTTACAGAAGCTGGAGAATCATTCAAAACTTTAATCGAGGATGCTAAGTCTGAACACTTGGCTAGAAAAGTTGCAGCTGAAAATGCGGCTGCGGTTACAGAACCACGTAGTGTTGAAATTGTCGCCGAGTAGACTTTTGGGGATGCTTTTGTGCTCTCAGATGCTGTTAAAGCATCTGAAGCCAGGTATTCATGTTTTTTGTACAGTTGAGTGATTGTAGTTAGCAGGTATATAGGATATTTATGACAGAAACGGATGAGGGGACGAACCTATCTGAATCTTGGAGTTCGGTTAAATACCAAATTATACATTGTAATACCCAAAGGGCTAGGTTGAAAGTTTTCAGACTAGCTACTGATGCAGCATATGGGAAAAGGTTACAACAATTAGTTGGGTCTTTGGATTTTGTTACAGATGTGCGGATTAATTCAGTAGCCCAGTCATTAATAGTTGAATATGAGTCTACACGGGAATCTTCAGCCAAATTGATCCAGGAAGCATTGATCAATTGCATTCAAACAGCAAGTTTGAGTGTTTCGGAAAATCAGTTAACTGTTCCCTATCACCAAACATCAATTGAAGATTTAGCATCAATCACAGTTTCTACTGTTGGTTATGAAGTCATTCATCGAAATCCCTTATACCTCCGGATTAAAATCCCTAAACTAGCCCACGATTCTGAATACTGTAACAAGCTCCATTATCTAGCCAGTTCTTTAGATTTTATTGTCTCTATCAGAATCAATGTTTTAGCTAGTTCCCTCACTGTTGAGTTCGATCCTATAGCTAATTCTGTAGAGATACAAAATAGTCAACAATCACTATTTACAGTGATTCAGCGAGCAGCTTATGCAGAGATTGATGATGAATTAATTCAGGCTGCTAATACAGTAGCTCCATCCAGAACGGAAATCGATTTTTGGGAGCGTCTAGGACTTCCAGCTCTAAGTTTATTGCTGGGTCTGAGTATAACTCTAGGAGCGCCATTGCCTGTACCATTGGCAGGTGCTATTTTACTCTGCGCGACAATTCCAGTATTTAAACGTGCTCTACAGGCGATTGAACAAGAGCGCCAGCTGACAGTTGATTTTCAGGATGGTGTGGCGATCGCATTACATACCTTCCACGGTGCTGTATTTTCTCCGGCGCTGATGTTGGGATTGATCGAAACTGGGGAGGTGATTCGTGATCTCACTGCTCGCGGTAGTGAGCGAGAGTCTCTTAACTTACTCGATTGTTTGCATAAGTCAGCCTTCGTAGAACGTGATGGTTGTGAAATAGAGATTCCTGTCAAAGATATAGTTGTTGGCGATCGCGTCATTGTCTATCCAGGGGATCAAATTCCTGTAGATGGTCAGATCTTGTCAGGAGTCGGACTGATCGATCAATGTAAACTGACTGGGGAATCTGTACCAATTACCAAAACAGTTACAGATGAAGTCTTTGCTTCTACTTTATTAGTAGATGGTCAATTATCCATTTTAGCTGAACGCACAGGTGATAATACCCGTGCTGGCGTGGTTGTACACTTAATGCAATCGGCTCCAGTACACGATACAAGGGTGGAAAATTACGCTGCTGCTGTGGCTAATCGGCTAGTTATACCCACATTAATTCTCTCTGGTGTAGTCGGGTTAATCAGTGGCGATGTCAGTCGTACTGTTTCCTTGTTGACGCTAGATATGGGTACTGGTATTCGGGTTTCTGTACCTACGGCTATTTTATCGGCTTTGACTTATGCAGCGCGTCATGGTGTACTTATTCGCAATGGTCGAGCCATTGAAATGTTAGCCAAAGTAGACACTATCGTTTTTGATAAAACAGGGACACTCACCCAAGGTCATGCTGGCGTTACCGATATTTGTCTGTCTCAGTCACAAATATCCGCAAAGGAGCTTTTATCTTTAGCAGCAACCGCAGAGCAGGGTTTAACCCATCCTGTAGCTGAAGCGATCGTCCGTTATGCTAGAGAACAAGAAGTTCCATTGGCTGAATGTGAAGCTTGGGAATATCGAGTCGGTTTGGGTGTGGTTGCTACTGTTGGTGGTATCGACTTGCTGGTGGGTAGCGATCGCTTAATGAAATCCCAAAACATAACTCTTGCAGATGTATCAGCTAAAATCGATTTAAAATCTGATGGACAATCACTAGTTTATGTTGCAGGTAACGGTCAACTATTAGGTGTGATTCTCTACAGTGACCCCATCAGACCAGAAAGTCGGGAGGTAATTCAAGAAATACAACAGCAAGGTATGATACCTTATATGCTGAGTGGAGATGCAACACGAGTTGCTAAATCAATTGCTCATCAGTTGAATATCGCTGATAATTGTGTATATGCGGAAGCTTTTCCAGAACGAAAAGTTGAAGTAGTTAGAGAATTACACGATAGTGGTAGAACAGTAGCATTCTGTGGAGATGGGATTAACGACTCCGCTGCTTTAGCTTATGCTGATGTCTCAATTTCCTTCGCCGGAGCTACGGATATTGCTCGTGAAACAGCTGATGTCGTCTTAATGGAAAATAATCTCCGGGAATTATTGCTAGCAATAAATGTTGCTAAACAAACAATGGCAATTGTAAATCAAAATATTTGGAGCGTATCTGTACCCAACTTACTGGGAATTTTAGCAGGCTCTTTATTCCCACTAAACCCGATATTAGCAATATTGATTAACAATGGTTCAGCAATTTTAGCTAGCTTGAATAGCTTACGCCCTCTACTAGGACCAGAAGCAGCAATACATGGATTAGATAGATTAAGCATAAAGTCTTCCCAGAGAGAGCAACCCACTCAGATAGTAGAAAGCAAGGAACTGGCTAGACCAAATATAGAATCAGGTAGTATAACAACGCCAATTCCTGCTTTGTCTTTGAATATAGAATCCCCAGCGACAGAGCTATCACTGTCCAGGATAGGATGAATTAGATTGCGGTAATTGATTCAATGGAGCCAAACCATAGTTATTAGGTACGGATGGCGACCCTTGATTAGATTGCTGAGAACGGTAGCTACCATAACCAAAATTGGGTTGCTGTACACGATAGCTATTGCCATAAGTATATCCTGTGGCAGGAGAGGTGTAATTTGTAGAACTATTATTGCTCGTACTTAGGGTAGAAGGTTGACTGTAGACATTACTAACATTACTAACATTACTAGTAGTATCTGTCGTAGAGTTAGGTGTTAAGGTTGACCTTGTTCCTTGATTAGTTAATATTTGATTATTATTAATATTGTTATTCAAGCCTAGAGATTGACTAGTACCAGCAATATTTTGGTCTAATCCTAAAGACTGGCTTTGCGAGGTGTTCAAGTAATTTGAATTACTATTAACAGTACTAGATAACTGGGAATCTTTCCCTGGGGAATTATAGTAATTAGTCAGATTTGTTCCAGATGCGATCGCACTTGTATTACTCTGTGAAGAATTGAATTGATGTGTATTATCCAATTGACTAATTGCTGTAGCTAAAGCGCCAACTTCATTTCTGCTATTACTTTGAGAATTTTGGTTAGGAACCCTTCTATCAATTTCGTCATCAGGTGTGGTTAGTAACCCATATTGTGTATTACCAGGAGAAGCACTATGCAAAAATGAATTAGTCTCATCAGTTTGTCCATAGTTGAGAGAATCATTGGCTGCTTTTAAAAAAGGGTTCTCTATGTTGTTTTCTTTACTGGTGCTACTAATACCACCATTTAAGCCAACATCAGAGGCATTAACTCTTGTTTGCGCCATTCTAGCTTTAACTATCCCCTGAGCAGACGGTAAATCCATACTGTCTTGGTCATCATGAAGATCATCCCTGTTTAAAGGAGTTGACTGGTTCAAATCGTTAACGATGACAGGTAAATTATCTATATCTGCTGTCAAAGCTCTTTGCTCATCTGAAAGCTTAATTATATAAGGTTTTTTAGTCACAACTTTTTTAGGCTGTGGGAAAGTCCAAGTTGCTACTTCAGACCAGTGGGAATAAATCGCTATTCCTATAATTGGTAAGATAACTCCTGCTATCCAAACAGCCGGTTTAATGGAACTAGATACTCTAGGCTGGAAATATTTTTGATAAGGCGATCTGTATTGAGGAAGTGACATAGTTATGCAGAGTAAATGTAATTAGGGTGTAAGTTGATTAGTAAGCTATTTTAATTAGGCCAACAGCGAAGCATCAAGATATGCTACGTAATCTTTGAGAGAAATGATTAGATAACTAACCTAGCTCATATTCCTTGATGATAGCTCTCTTGCTGGTACTTGGTCAAGTATCTATCTTTGTGCAACGCGCAAAAGTAAAAATATCCCTATACCTAAACCAAATAGATTAGGTAGCCAAGCACCTGTCAATGGTGAAACTACATTCTCCTGGGCAAAAAAGTCACAGATTTGATTGAATGTGTAGTAAAGCAAAATAACTACAACAGTAATTCCGAAACTGGTGCCTCGTCCAGTTCTTTGAGGCAGGGTTCCCATAACCGCGCCAAATAAGCCAAAAATTACACAGACAAATGGAAAAGCAATTTTTTGTTGAATCCTCACTTCTAGCTTGCGGATTTTTTGAGGATTTCCCAACAAGCGCTCTAGTTTTAATTGTCCTAAGGCTTGGGAAATATTCATTTCGTCATAGTCACGGGTGTTTTGTGCCAGATTTAACGGTGTACTGGGTAGCTGAATTTGTTGATGTTGAAATCGTAAAATATTCCGGTAGGAGCGGTCTGGAGCAACTAGGTAAATTGTGCCATTATAGAAATCCCAGACTTTTTCTGCTGGATTCCACTCGGCTGATTCTGAGACAATAATCTGATTGATTCCAGATGTGGAGCGATCTATCACGGTTAATCCCTTCATCTGTTTGCCATCAAACTGATCTGCATAGAATAAACGTGACAGTATTTTGCTCGCACTACCATCTTTTTCTTTAATATCTCTATATTCTGGATAATAAATGTTTTGTTGTTTAAATGAAGGTTTACTAGATTTAAGTGCTTGTTCTAAAGTACGCGCTGCTTGATAATTAGCAGACGGCGCGATTTGCTCATTGAAAAGAAAGGTCATGCAAGTTACTAGACTACCCAGAAAGACGGCGGTTAGTACCATACGATACACGCTTACTCCACAGCCTCGTAGGGCAACTAGTTCACTCTCACTAGATAAACGGCTATAGGTCATGAGAGTGGCTAGTAAAGTGGACATGGGAAATGAATAAACCATTACATAGGGTAGTTTCAGTAAGAAGACTTCCATCGCTATAGTGATCGGTACTCCCGATTCGACGACTTTCCGCAATAATTCAAATAAGCTGTCGATTGTCAAAACAACAGAAGTAAATGCTCCTACACCAAATAAAAATGGTGGTATCAACTGCATAACCAAGTAGCGATCCATGAGGGAAAAGGGCAGCAGTGAATTGATACGGTCAAAAGAGCGCTTTCTTTGAAATATCATCCCCACTTTTTTAAGTCCAATAGCGATAAATTTTGCCACATTTTGTCATACTCTATGACTAAGCTGATATTCTAGATTAAGCTGAAAAGCTATTACCCAAGTAATATTGTCTGACAAGTGGATTGCTGTATAGTTCCTCCGCAGTTCCAAAGGCTAAAATTTGCCCTTCCCGCATGATGTAAGCTCGATCCGTAATTGCTAATGTTTCTCTCACATTGTGATCTGTGATCAAGATCCCCATACCGCGATCGCGCAATCTGGCGACAATCTGCTGAATTTCCGCCACGGCGATGGGATCGATACCCGCAAAAGGTTCGTCCAAAAATAAAAATTTCGGACCTTCTCTTCCAGAAGCTAAAGATCTAGCTAATTCCGTCCGTCGCCGTTCCCCACCAGAAAGTAAAATTCCTTTACTATCAGCCAATTTTTCCAAATGGAAATCTTTGAGTAAGCCATTTAATCTTTGAGACCATTCCCAACGAGGTACATTTGTCTGTTCTAAAACTAAAAGAATATTATCCTTGACGGAAAGCTGGCGAAAAATGCTAGGTTCCTGAGCTAAATAACCAATACCTAACCTTGCCCGTTTGTGCATGGGCATTTTTGTGACATCAATGTTATCAAACCAAACTGTTCCTTTATTTGGCTTTTCTAATCCTGTAGCAATATAAAATGTTGTGGTTTTACCGGCTCCATTAGGACCTAATAAGCCCACAATTTCCCCTTGACACACAGACAGATTGACACGATTGACAATTACTCGCTTACCGTAGGATTTATGAATATTCTCTAATACAATTTTCACAGATTCTTGGTTTGATACAGATACTATTTAGAACGTTTAAGATCTGGGGTTTTTGGGGCGGGTTTTGCAGTTGCTGCATCGGGATTGGTATCTTCTACCATATACACAGACTGAACTTGATGCTCGGATTGAGGTAAAGCAATGAATCTACCCTCATCAATCAAATAAGTCACTTTTTCAGCACGGATACTATTACCACCCTTCTGCAAGATATAGACGTTACCAATTAAATCAATGCGTCGTTCTTTGCTATAATATTGTGCTTGAGTTGATGTGGCTTGAATTTGGCGAGCAGGATAGATCATTTGTACATTACCGCGAGCAGTAATTACTTGAGTTTTAGCATCATATTCTTGTGTATCAGCGCGGATAGTTAGGGGATGCTCTACTCCAGATGTTCCAGTCGTTTCAGCTGTACTGCTGAGGAACTGACCTGGGAATAAGTTTGTACCCACTAGGATAAATGGTAGTACTAAGGTACATCTGGCAAAACTCATGAGTAATTTTGAGAATCTATAGTAGTGCTGCATAAGTAATTGGGAATTAAAGATTTATCGTCGTCCAAATTAATCATCTTAATTTTTCCAGAGACAAAAAGTATTATCTCTATCCTGTATCTATATTGTATCTACTATGACAATTTTCGGGATAGGCAAGTTTTGATACTTTCTCCCACCAGTACTAGCATTTTTGTCTGTTTCTACCTGTTGCAGTTCATGCAACAACTCTAGACTATGAGCCAAAAATTCGGCAATTTCTAAACCGCAATAATTGGATGGATACTTGCGTAACCGGCTACAACCTTCGCCCAGTAAAATTATTGCTCCTCGTAAGTTTTCATTACCTAAATGATAAAGTGCCACTGCAATTTGCAAAATCCCTTGATACAGATTTCTTTCTGGCTCGATCGCTTCCATCCATAGAGCTTCTAGGATATCATGACAAGCATAGAACTGCCCAGTATTGAACTGTTCTATACTTTGCCAAAACTCTTGTGGCATTTTCTGGCTCATCCCATGCTGTCTCGGACTTGTTTAATAGTTTCCAGGGAGATTTCCTGTTGACTACCAGCGAACTCGTTGTCAGGTGTTAAAAACAGCATACAGTGACACTCTTTGCGTTCTCTCATGGGTACACAAGGACAATTCCAATAAGCAGCATTAACTTCTGCTTCTTTATCTTCATAGTGACGACAGGGACATAAAGGCGCACCCAGGTCATCTTTATGTTTGGCTAGTCCTTCAATCACAACAGCCGTGACAGAAGGTTCAGTACAGAAATAGGTATTAGTCCGCTTGGCATATTGCTCAGAAAAATGCCGCATTGCTTCTAAAGCGCGATCGCTGGACTTTGGTTCAGCTTCGGATAAGATCATGAGACTCGGTTACTCGTAGATTTAAATATTTTTTGCATTGTACCTCATTAAGAAGGCAGGAGGACGAAGGCAGGAGGCAGGAGGTAAATCAAAGATCTGAACTTTTAAATCAGTACTAAATAAGGTAAAAAACTCTTACCTTCTGCCCTCTGCCTTTTTTTCAGGTTAACTTCCTAGCTTCGGCGATTTTTGTAACTGGGTTTGTAGCTCTTGCCCAATTTCCACCATAATGCCAGGGTATTCCCCGAACACTATTGGTTGTTTTTTGGTTGGATCTACATTCTGCCATAAAATCCAACGGCTGCCCATAGGTAATGAAGATAGACTATCGGAATTTGCTGTTAACCAAATTAATGGAGAAGTCTGGGGTAATATATTCCCTTCCTCTAAAATATCAGTTGCTGCTAAAGTTTCTAGGACTGTTCGCTCACCTGAAATTAATCCCGTTGCTGCTGTCCATAATTGGGTTGATAATTGGCGGCGTTGTGCATAAAAGTATAAAGATGCCGCAGCTATCACCGCTTGTTCAAAGTGGTCTTCTTCCCAGTTAGTAGAACTATCTAGAGCAATAATTATCTCTTGACCACCAGTAATCACTTCTAATTCTTTGACGCGTAATTCACCATAACGAGCGCTAGTCCGCCAATGTACCAGACGAGTAGCATCACCAAAACGATAGGGACGGAGCGATCGCATTAATCCATCTGTTGCTGCTAACCAAGGATTACCACGGGGGTTTCCTTGTTGACTTGCTTCCAGTCCCATCTCATCTACCAAAGGACAGATGTTAAGTTGGAGGACTTGAGGATAAACTGTAGCTCTAGCTGTACATTGATGGAGTCGCCGACAGAAAAATAAGCCCCAAGGAGCCGAGCTAGATAATTCCACTGTTTGCCACCTATACACACCTCGACGTTGAGTAGGGTAATAATATACCCATCGATAAGTATCTTGCCCAGAGATTAACTCAATTGAGCGACTGATGGGTTTTCCTAGGACAAAAGGGAGAATATCTGTAATTTTGATGAAGCTCACAGCTTTTTGACGGCGATTATGGATGGCTAATTCTATTTTTAGTTCATCTCCCACCGTGATTGGTTGAATCGCCTGGCGATGAATCACTAATCCTTGGAGCGATCGCTGGACTAAAACAGCAGATAAGCCTAGTAAAGCAAAACTAATCCCACTAACTACATATAACCATCCAGCCATAGTATTAACAGCTGCGCCAAAATAAGAAACAGCAATTCCAATTAATACCCAACCACCATAAGCGGGTACACTGGCGTGAGTTTCTAGCCAATTGATCGGATTTTTGCCCATGTTTATTCCCTGAAAAATTGCTAAAATTAAGGTAATTAAAATAATTAAAATAATTAAAATATTGACTAAATTGCGATGCTATGGTAGACATAATTGCGGCTGAGAACGTCACTCTTGAACAACTGAGAACACTATTTGGACTAGAGTTGGTACAAACAGCAGGATTCTTTCCAGAATGGCAAACTGACTTACCAGAAATTAGCTCTGAAGAAAAAGCGTTACTCAATCAAATCAAAGATGGTTATGTAAATTTACGTAACTATCCGCCTCTACTAGAAAGTACAATAACTATTATCTCACCATTACTATTTATCGGTAAGTTTTATCTACCTCCATTTCATCTCAAGCTAGAAAAATCAGTAGAAATAGAAACTGAGGATAATCAGATCATAGTTCGAGGTCGGATTGATATATTACTGCTGAATGAAAATGTATGGTTGATGGTAATTGAGTCTAAACGATTAACTTATTCTGTCGAAGTTGGACTAGATCAAATTTTAAGCTATATGTTGGCTTCACCTCCAGAGAAGGTATACGGAATGATTACTACTGGTGAAAGCTTCATATTTTTAAAACTAGTCAAAGGTAATCCACCGAGATACGCAACATCAGATATATTTCATCTCCGCAACCGAGGAAATCAGCTTGAGCAGGTATTGCAAATTTTGAAGAAATTAACCTTGTGATAAGACACTGTTTGCAAACTTAAGCCCTCACCCTAAATCCCTCTACCTTTCTTGAGAGGGGCTTTGAATTTCCCCCTCGCCCCTTGGGAGAGGGGGCTAGGAGGTGAGGGCGCGATATTAGCGTTTTGCTAGTCTCTTAGCCATTTTGCGTAACCGAATTGATTGGGGAGTAACTTCCACTAATTCATCTCCTCCAATATACTCCAAAGCACGCTCCAAGCTCATATCTATAGGAGCTTGTAACTGAACTAATTCATCACCACCGGCTGCACGATGGTTTGTTAACTGCTTAGTTTTGCAAACGTTTAATTCCAAGTCTTGAGGACGATTGTGTTCACCCACAATCATCCCTTTATAGACCTTTGTTCCAGGAGTGATAAAGAAAGATCCTCTATCTTCAGCATTCTTCATGGCGTAGAATGTAGATACCCCTTCCTCAAAGGAAATCAAAACACCCTTATTGCGAGCTTCAATATCACCAGAGAGCGCACGGTAGTCGAGGAAGCTATGATTCATGATCCCTTCACCGCGAGTCATCCGCATAAATTCACCGCGGAAACCAATCAAGCCCCGCGCCGGAATCACAAATTCTAGTTGGGTGCGATCGCCCCCACCAGGCTGCATATCTTGCATTTCCCCTTTACGTTGTCCCAGGCGTTCAATACAGCTACCAACAGAATCACCAGGGACATCTAACACCAAAAGTTCAAAAGGTTCACATGGATGTCCATTGACTTCCCGATAAATCACTTGTGGCTGGGATACTTGAAATTCATAACCTTCCCGGCGCATGGTTTCGATTAAAATCCCCAAGTGCAATTCTCCCCGACCAGAGACTAAGAATTTATCAGGAGAATCCGTTTCTTCCACCCGCAAAGCTACGTTGGTTTCCAACTCCCGGAATAGGCGATCGCGCACTTGGCGAGAAGTCACCAATTTACCCTCAGTTCCAGCAAAGGGGGAATCATTCACCCAGAAAGTCATCTGTAAAGTTGGTTCATCCACCTTAATTAAAGGTAAAGCTTGGGGTTCATTGGGGTCAGTAATCGTTTCCCCAATATAAGCATCTGCAAAACCAGCCACAGCCACAATGTAGCCCGCAGTAGCTTCTTCCATTTCTACCCGTCGCAAGCCTTCAAATCCCATTAATTTGGTAACTTTTGCCTTGACGATAGCACCATTTTCTTTGACTAAAGCTGCTTGTTGACCCATACGGATAGTTCCGTTATGGATTCTACCAATAATAATCCGTCCCAGATATTCGGAATAATCTAAAGTCGTAACTTGCAATTGCAGTGGTTTTTCCGCGTCACCCACTGGTGATGGAACATGGCGCAAAATAGCATTAAACAAAGGTTGCATGTCCACCGGTTCGTCATCTATACCCTCTTTAGCGTAACCAGATAAACCAGAAGCAAATAAATAGGGAAAATCGCATTGGTCTTCATCTGCTCCTAATTCTAGGAACAAATCTAATACCTTATCTACAGCACCGTGGGGATCAGCTTGAGGACGGTCAATTTTGTTCACAACAACGATAGGACGTAGACCTTTTTCCAAAGCTTTTTTTAACACAAAGCGGGTTTGAGGCATAGGTCCTTCGTTAGCATCAACGATCAAAATACAACCATCGACCATACCTAACACCCGTTCTACTTCACCGCCAAAATCAGCGTGTCCAGGTGTATCAACAATGTTAATTAGCGTATCTTTATACTTAACAGCCGTATTTTTGGAAAGAATAGTAATTCCTCGTTCCCGTTCCAATACGTTGGAGTCCATGACGCAATCCGGAACGTCTTCACCTTCTCGGAAAATGCCGGATTGCTTAAGGAGTGCATCAACCAGGGTGGTTTTACCGTGATCGACGTGGGCTATAATGGCGACGTTACGAATTGGGAGCGTCATAGAAGCTTTAGTTTAACTTAAGGATTTTTTTAGATTTACAACTGGTTATGTTGCTAGTATCTCTACAGAAGCAAAGAAACAGTGATGGATTCTGTAAAGAACCTTTAATCATTTTAGCTTAATCATTACAAAGATGGAAAACAATCATAGGGAAGAGGGAACAGGGAACGGGGAACGGGGAACGGGGAACGGGGAACGGGGAATGGGGAATACTTATAGAACTCCTATTTGATTTTTTGAACAAGACAACCTACTGTTCCCTCTTCCCTGTTCCCTGTTCCCTCTTATCCTAACGAAACATACTACTGAGAGAATTATCTTCGTGAATTCGCCAAATAGCTTCCCCTAAAACATTAGATACTGACAATACGACCAATTGAGGAAACCGTTTATCCTCTGGAATGGGAATTGTATTAGTCACTAAAACTTCTTCAAACAAGCCACTGGATAAACGCTCAATCGCTGGAGGAGAAAACACAGCATGAGTTGCACAAGCATATACCTGACGAGCGCCTGATTCCCGGAGTAATCTTGCTCCTTCAGTAATTGTTCCACCAGTATCGATCATGTCATCTACCAAAACTGCTGTTTTGCCTTTCACCTCACCAATAACATTGAAAACTTCGGCTACATTATGAGCATAGCGACGTTTATCAATGATTGCTAAAGGAGCATCATTCAGTTTTTTAGCAAATGCTCTAGCTCTGGCTACACCACCAACGTCGGGAGAAACAACTACTAAATCTGGTAGTTTTTTACTATTTAAGTAGTCCAACAGAACTGGTGAGCCATAAACGTGATCAAAAGGTATATCAAAGTAACCTTGGATCTGGGCTGCGTGCAAATCCATCGCTAGTACCCGATTAGCACCTGCTTCAGTAATTATGTTAGCTACTAGTTTAGCTGTGATTGATTCACGTCCTGCTGTCTTGCGATCGGCGCGAGCATAACCATAGTAAGGAATAACTGCTGTAATCTGTCGTGCGGAAGCCCGACGACAAGCATCAATCATGATCAGTAATTCCATTAGGTGGTCGTTCACAGGTTGACAAGTAGGCTGAATCAGATAGACATCGCAGCCACGAATCGATTCTTGGATTTGAACATAAAGTTCTCCATCCGCAAATCTTTTGCGAATCATTGGACTTAAACCTATGCCTAAGTAACGCGATATTTCTTGAGCCAATGGTAAATTGGCGGAACCAGAGAAAAGACGCAACCGATGATTACCTGAGAGCCCCGTTGTTGTTTGAGAAAATTGTAAAGTTTCAGAAGTGAGCACAGCAGATCCTTGATGTGCATTCATGGCTAAATTTTATTGTTAGAGGTTAACACACTTGGGCAATAATAAGTTAAACAAAATACTTGTGAGTTTTGTCAAATCCTTAATAAAAGCTTTAAGAACCTTCTTGTAGTTACGCATTTGGTTGATTTTCCATTTTTGGAGAAACCTAGCCAAATACATACTTCAATAGATAATTACACAGCCAAGCATCTTTTGGGTTGCAAAATGCTACCATAAAAACACTTGATAGACAATTCATTCTACCTGCTTATTTTATAATTAACTGCAAGTTCTTGATTTTAATTTAGCAAAGTAACTGCAAGTTCTTGATTTGGTGACGATTATTCAGACTTGGTTTCTATACGTGTCGAGCCGAAAGCTAAAACATAGAGAATTATTAAATGTTCATTTGCACTCCAATAACGAGTCTAGGATTATGAATAAACAGACCTGAACTCCTAAGTTGTGATATCGCTGAAACCCTTGTCAATTCCCAAATTTAGAATTATAGTCAAAAGCTAGAACAAGTCTTGCTTAACCTGTTGAGCAATGCAATTAAATTTACCCAGGAATGTGGCGTTGAATTACGTGTAATGAAAAATACATCACATAATCAACTTTCCTGCACCATAACCAGGAAAATGAATTAGTTCCATAATGCCCAAGACAATCACTCGCTCCAGCATCAGGTAATTGATATTAATCTTGTTCCACTGGCTTTGGTCTACTGTTTAGCCATTGCTGTAAGTCATTTACTCTAGAGAAATCCATCAATGCTACTGCTAATTGTTCTAGTTGCTCAACAGGCAACTTACGAACTTGCTCGATTAATGGGGGTTCAATTTCTCTAATTCGATAACTAAGTAGTTGTATAACTATCTGTTGCGCTTCTGATAGTCTACCGCGTTCTTCACCACGCTGTTCACCACGCTGTTCACCACGCTGTTCACCTTGCTCAAGAGTTTTTTGTTCCCATTCCAAGTAAGCTGTAGATAAGTTCATTACATCCTCCCGCTCGTCTTCACTTAAATTTGTTTGCCTAAGAGTAACAATCCGTAAATTTGCCAAAAGTCGCAAAGTATTGTCCTTATACGGATTAGTATCTGGTAGCGCCAGAAATTCTTCAATAGCGCGACGTTGAACCCCGCCTTTACCTAGAACTCTTAACCAGAGAGTTTCATCTGTAACTGGTAGTTGATTAATTGCAATTATAAAACCTCTCCACCCTTTGTGGAAGGAATAGACTCCTTGACAATTAATCTCTGAATCTCGTTGAGCGCCGTAATCGTTAAGTAATCTCTCAGAAGCAGTGGTAGAGATAACCCATAATTTGCCCCAATCCTTTGTAAAAACGCTTACCTTTTCGTTTCTTGCTTCTCGACCTAATTCACCAACGTAAGAGAAGAGCCTATTAGCGCACATAAGCATTTCATAATCATTAGGCTGATTACGAAATACCTCAATCGCAGCAGTCTCAACAGCTAATCTACCAAGTAAACCAATAGATTCAGGAGGAACAGAGGTCGGGGAAGAAGGAGAAAACAAAACATCAATTAAACGTGGTTCATCAATGATTTCACGGCTGGTTTCTACTTTACCTAAAGGAGAAAGCAATGCTTTTAAATAACCTTTGGCAAAGTTATCATGAGGTGTATTGGTCATAATGTTGCAGGTAGGGACGTAAGGAATACGAACCCGTATTGTATTATCAGTCTATGGTTTCTCGCCCTAAAATATTTTTAGCTATATGTAATTTCCACTTTTTACGTTCAAGAGGATTGTTAATTGTGGCGAGTGTTTTAATGTGAGCCATTGTAATAATAGCAAAAGCATTGTCCATAGATTCAAGTTCATCCCAACGTGATTCATAATCCAGGATTTTGACAGTGAGGAACTTAAAAGTAATTTCGTCATTCAAAATAGAACTAATATACGTATTAGGTCGCCAGTTAGGATCTTTATCACCTAAAATAGCTATGCTAAGTACTTCTCCATGCTTAAGGTCAACAGCACGATTATGACAAATATACATCCATTCTTCAAAGTCAGGATCGTATTGATTTTGAATATGAATGTTTATCAAACAATCTGGTTTTTTCCTATTGAGTAATCTAACTTTATAAAGATTGTAGAGGTCATCATCCGTTTTTTTCCCAGGTGATGAAGTACCGAATTGGGTAAGTTTATCTTCAATAATTTCGGGTTCGTGCGTCCAATCTATCACCTCATAGACTGAAGGAAAGAACAAGGCTAAAAAATCCTCAAAGAAATCATCTAATGATACTTTCCAAGCTTGATTGAGACGTGATATATCAAAATTCTCTGTTATTTCGCTCATGGTTTTATCAAATACTAGTGTTAATTTCTCAGAATAAATCTGCTAAAAGTTACCTTCAGCTTAAGCCAATGATACTCGATTTAAACTGTTAGTTTCAGATGAAATTCTAACTCGATTACCTTACTATCATGTTAGCTCAAGTTAGTAAAGTAGTACCAAGTATTTTATCAACTAACTAAAATCTAAATCCTGTAAATATAGCAACACTTGGTATACTAATAAATTCAACTATTTTACTGTACACTGCGTCATCCACTGTCTAATAGCTTCTACTTTACCTACTTGACAAACTACGTAGGGGCGCAAGGTATACGAGCCCATACTAGTGTAAAATGTGTGTTCATAAGACATTAAAAAGGAAAATCCATGATACCAAGAATAGAAATAAACGTTTTACAAAGCATTTTTGAGCTTCTTTATGAGGAAGATCGCAGAAAACATGAATTAGAGTTACAGCAGTTATCAATTATTGCTGATTCAAATGCACGCGATCAACTAGCTATACATTTGTTAGCGGATCGAATTTTGGCTCCTGTAGAACAAGCGCAATTTTTAATCCAAGATGCTGCTAAACACGCACAATTTTTAGCTGAGTCCATTGGTCGCTACTATTCTGATCATGGAATGAGCCAAGCAGAAGCCAGAATTATTAGTAAACAGTTCCGCACACTTGCAATCAAATTGACCGAAGGAGCTTCGCTGCACGATTTGAAAATTATTTACAAGGCGATCACAAATTTTGTAGATGAGATATCCGTATTTAGGCATCGGGAGGTAAAGTACTCAATCGAATACGAAGTTCGTACGGGAATACTAGACCGCTTAAATGGGTGCATTGCTAACTATACAAATTTCCAAAGGCGAATGGACTTATATGGTGGTAGTCCAAATAATTTACTCAAGAACTGCTAATGCCATCTATAGGTAGTTTCGTAGTGATTACTAATACAAATTTAAAAATTAGTTAGGAAACAGAATGACATCAAAATCCCAAATAGGTACTACATTTATTGTTGGTGGAACTGTAGCTGGTACTGGTTTTTCTACAATTGTCGGCCCGATAGGATTAGCTGGGGGATTTGGTGCTGTAGGAATTGGTGCAATTCCTTTAACTATGGCTGGGTCTGTAGTCGGTGCTGCTATTTATGGTGCTGTTCAAGGAAATAGCACATCTTTTACTGCAATGGGAATAGGTGCAGTAGGTGGAGTTGGAATTTATAATCTCGTTGGTGGAATGGGAATAGTAGCCCCAAAAATTGGCTTGGCAATAGGAATAGGAGCAGCACCTATGGCAGGATTTGGTGCATTAATAGGGCTTGCAGCAGTTGGTTTGGCTAATTTGTTGGGGGAATCTGGAGTTAAAGAAACACCTACTCAAGTTTTTGAAAGGATGGAAGAAAAAGTCCTAGAAATGGAGTACTATAATGCTGCGTTAATCGAGTTAAGTTTATTTCTGTCTGGAGAGGAGCTAAATCAAAAATTTGCTATTTTAGAAATAGAGGACGAGCTAGAAGCTTTGAAAGCTCAATTAAAGCAGCCCCAAAAGGATAGCAATACTGAAAAAGAAATAACGCGTATCACGCCAGATGAATCACCTCAAAATTGGAAATGCATAGAAATCCTTAAAGGTCATAGAGCAAAAATTAATGCGATCGCTATTCATCCTGATAGTAATATTTGTATCACTGGTAGCAATGATAGAGAAGTTTTCGTATGGGACTTAAAAGCTTGCAAATGGATATATACATTTTCAGGATTTGCAGAGGTAGTATTAGCAGTAGCTTTCAGTCCTGATGGTAAACACTTGATTAGTGGTGGTGTAGACAAAAAAATTACTAGTTGGCAACTGGATACAAGAAAGTTTGACCGTACCTTCCTTCATTTCAATTCTCCCTATAGCCACAATGGGTTTGTTAATTCTCTGGCTTACAGTCCTGATGCAGGAACTATTGCTAGTGGTAGCAGTGATCAAACTATTAGGCTTTGGGGAAGATATACAGGAACAATTAAACGTACCTTAAATGGGCATACAGATGCAGTTTTATCTGTAGCTTTCAGTCCTGATGGTAAAAATTTGGTCAGTGGAAGTGCAGATAAAACTATCCGAATTTGGAATTTACAAACCGGTAAAGAGTGTAATATTCTGAATCAACATTTAGCCGCAGTTAATACAGTAGTAATTACTCCTAATGGACAAACTATTATTAGTGGCAGTACAGACGGTAAAATCCATCTGTGGAATTTAGAAGCTGGAGAATTACGCTGTACATTAATTGGACACTCAAGTGGTGTTCTATCCTTAAGCATCAGTTCTAATGGACAAATCCTGGCTAGTAGTAGTAATGATGGTATAATTAGAATTTGGTGTTTATCCAGTGGTAACTTATTAAAAAGCCTTTGTGGGGGAAGTCCTGTAGCTTTTAGTCCTGATGGTAAAACACTTTTAAGCGGTGGAAAAGGTGCTGTTATTCAAGTATGGCAACACTTGGTATAGTATTAATATCAGAATATTTAACTATTCCACTGTAGTTTGCATCATCCATTGTCTAGCTGTTTAACTATGAAAATTAATTCTGTACCTTCTGGTTTAATTTCTGTGGATGGATTTAATTGTAACCATTCGTGAAAGCTGATCCCTGTTTGAGATATTAGTTCTACTTCTGTCAAATAGGAATTGAACCGGTGATCGGTTTCAATCATAGATTCCATTATTGCTAAGGTTTGAGGAAGACGGCTATAAGCTTCTCTTTCCAATCTTCCTGTAAATGCAGTAGGATTTAAGCCAAATAGACTCCAAGAAAACTCGCTACGATCAATAATTGTTGGTGGTAGTGTAGCCAGTATAAATGTGTTCTGCTTCTAAAAAGCGATTAATGGCTTGTAGAGCACTACTTCTGCGATTCTCAGCTTTATTCATTGTAAAAGCATTATGTGCTAAATCAAGCGCAGCACGAAAATTAGCATAGAAACTTAGATCAATTTTACGGTCAATTTTCTTGAATATTTCTGCTATATTTTTTAGCCTTTGCTCTATTGCGTTTAAGAGACTGTTTGTAAACCTGCGCCCTCACCCTAAATCCCTCTCCCTCGCGTGAGAGGGACTTTGAATTTCCCCCTCTCAAGAAAGGGCTACGGTGTACACACAAATAGCGTCTGTGTCCCAATATCAAAAAATCCGCTATACCGTAGGTTGGGTTGAGGAACGAAACCCAACATTATTCGTGATTCTGTTGGGTTTCGCTGTCGCTCAACCCAACCTACATTTTCTACATTTACTTGTGTGTACACCGTAACCCCTTGGGTGAGGGGCTAGGGGTGAGGGCGATTTTGGACTTTTCAAGCACCTTCATAATCTTTTACAAACAGTCTCTAATTGAAATATCTAGATAGTAGCGATTTTGGTCCAAGCGTCAGATTTGCACTTCGGAAGATAGATAAAAATATGGACTGTTACCCGCAACTTCTATCGTAACCTTTACGGGAATACAAAAAACTCTCAACATGAGATTCAATGAAAACAGTATAAAGAACAGTATAGATTAGATTTTTAGAGGTTACTTAAAATTAATAAAATCTCTATATCCATTTAAAAATCGTCTTCTAGCCAATCTAGGTACAGTTATTCAATATATCAATTTACCTGAAAAGCCGCCGAAACAAAACTTCAGCTATTTTAGTAAATCCTCACTCCCGCATGGAACAATTACTAAAACTGATACAGCTATTTTTACATATTCCACTTTACTTTGATTGTTTTTAAAGCTTTGATTGATCAATTTTGAAAAATTGGATATGACCGCAAGAATTGCAATTAAGAGCTTGAAAAAAAATAAACCTTTTTATTCCTTCTTTAATCATTTGAACTGTTTCTATTTCTTGTTTAAACCTTGGATATCTATTATTAATCTTACCAGACTTCATTTTTTTTAAAACATAAAGTTTATCTGAATCTGGTTTACTTGAGTCTTTAACGAAATATATTAAACCTTGCCCTCCTTTACCAATTAGCTGACCTTCCACTTTAATCCATCGGTTTCCAAATAAAGTATTTTTACTCATAATTAATATTTATCAAAAGGTAAACAACTATTTGATTCTACTTTTTTAAGTTTAATTGTCAATAATTATGAAAATCTAATCAGTTATGATTACGCTAGCACTCTTAAACAATTTCCCAACTCTCTTATAAATAACATTATCAGTCAACCTATATCCAAAGTGGTGGAAATCTACAAAGCTAAATAAAGGGAAGCTACTCGACATATCAGCATGTCGAGCAATTAGCCAGCCAGTGATCGCCCATCATGAACCTCACTTTTATCTGTCAGAGTAGAGTTGTGTAAAAGAGAAAAAGCGCTATGGCGAAGCTTCTGCCCGACTCTCCTGCGTCGCTAACCCTGCGCTATCAGCCCCAGGTAATTGTTTTTACTCTTTTTCTACTGGTTTTAGTCTATTTTGTAGCCATCTTTCCAGTTCAGTGACATTAGCAAGAGTTAACCATACATCGGTTAATTCTTCCAATTGTCTACCAGGTAATTTACGTATTTTCTGAATTAGGGATTGTTCAATTTCACCAAAACGTTGATTGAGTAACTTAATAACTAGTTTCTGCTTACCTTTGAGTTCACCTTTAAGTTCACCCCGTTTTTCGCCAGTTCTCTCAATACTGGTAATATAAGGCATTTTCCTTTCTTCCTCATACTGTTTTAGTTCTTGTTGAAACTCTCGTTCCAAATCTTTAGTTAGTGTCATAACCCAATCAATGAGATTGTATATGCTGCATGGATGTCGGGAAAGAAAAACTGCAGAAAATCCTCAAAGTATATCTCAAGAATATCTTTCCAAGGGGAATCGTATTCGGATTTTTGGTTTTGCTTTGGACTTTGGTTTTACTCTGGATTTTCGTTGTACTTTAGATTTTCCTTGTGCTATTCTAAATAGAAATGGTATTGTTTGATTTAAAGGATTGCTCCGCCTCCGGTTGAAATCTCTCATTTTGTCAAATAGTTCAAATAATCAAGCAGAGCTTTCCTCCACTCCGCCTCCGGTGAATTCTGTCGAAAGAGAGATAGACAATCAGGGATTTTGCCTTATTCTCGTAGTAGACATGTTTATATAATGGAAGTGTGCCTTGTAATAAAAATTTTACTTACACTCCCATTATTTAAGAATGTCAATTCTATTTTGCGCTAATTTCCTTCACCGTGTAATCTATCTCGCGGCAGAGATTAATAAAGTTCTTTGCCTTATTAAGTGATGGGTATATTGTATTTTAAGTACAAATATACCCTATAACTATTTAAATTGTTGCATTTGCTACTATTTATCCCTTCAGGAACTATGCACTAATTATTGGTTTATATAGTGAATTGCGAGTCGCGACCATTGCTGTAATCAAATACTCCATTTCCTCCTGTGTATGTAAGACATTCGCAGTAATCCGAATCCGGGGTTTAGCAATAAACCAAATTGGCGATACCCAGATACCATAGTCTTCCATAATTTGTCTAGCAAAGATTTTCGGATTAATTTCTGGAGGTAAGATAACTGGGATCACATTAGTTTCGCCGATCGCCATAAAACCATGTTCAATTAAACGCGATCGCAAAAAATGAGCATTATCCTGAAGCTGTTTGACTCTCTCTGGGAATTGGCGCACTTGACGAACACTTTCTAAAGCAGCAGCAGTCATTGGCGGAGCGAGGGAAACTGTCCCAATTGAGGTGGGAGAAACATTTAATAAAGGGATTAATTCTGCAATATGGCTACTAATTGCGGCTCCCGCGGAAGCAGCAAACTTAGAAAAAGTTGTCATAATTAACGGTACTACACCCTGCTCAATTGCATCAGAAGGTAGCAGATTAAAGTGTTCATAAATCCCTCCACCAGTAGCGCCGATCGCTCCACTTGCATGAGCTTCGTCCATAACTAGTACACTACCTTCATAATTATGGAGTACTTCTATCATATCAGGTAGAGGGGCGATATCACCATCCATAGAAAAGACAGCGTCAGAGACTAGCATAATCCGATCGCCTGGTTGTACATATCGCTTCAATTTGCGAGCTAGATCTTCCATATCGCAATGGCGATATGCTTTAACTCGGACACGAGGACTATGACCAAATACTTTTCCAGAGCGAGTTCCAGCATTGACAACAGCCGAGACAATACAGCCATGATTCAGGACATCAGTTAAAATCAAAGTTTCTCGATGATGTTGAAATCCTGGAACTGGAATTGCTAAGTGACAGAAAGCGTCCATCAAGGCTTGCATTGCCATCCATGCGTTTAGGAATAATTGTGTGTAAGGCAAATGCTTAAAAGCCGAAATTTCATTTTCCAGTTGTCGATGTAGGTCAATACGTCCGCTCAGAACTGAAGTAGAACTGTTAGATGTTCCATATTTGAGAATAGCATCAATCGCAGCTTGTTTAACAGCGTCTTCTTGAACCAATCCCAAAACATCATTTGTACAGAATGTCAGAACTTTGCGAAATTTACCAGTTGCGACTTCTTCTATCTCAACTAAATTACCTTGCTTTTGATGACAAATATACTCATTTGGATCAAGTCCACTTTCGTACCAACGCTGAACATATTCTTTGACAACTTGCACTGAAAAGCCCCCTCGCCTTGGAATTCCTTTGGGTTGCGCTCAACTAAATTATTCTTACATGAATCTCTAGCAATATTCTAGATTTATGCAGTTTTTTACCTGATTTGACTAAATAATGGCATATTTTATCAAGAGTTATTTACTAGATAATGAACAATATCTAGGAGAGTTTGGGACGGTGTACGGGGATACCACTTAAGTTCATTTATGGCTTTGGCAGCATCTACTCGGACACAGCGATCAAAGATATAGTGAATCCGCTCACGGCTGATAGGTGGTTGCCATTGTAACAGATGTCCTATAGGAGTCAGTAAATTTCCCAGAAGTCTAGCTAAAGGTTTTGGGACTTCGTGGGGTTGAGGAATACCGGTGGCTTCTCCCAGAACCTGAAACATTTCACGACTAGTTAGTTCGCCAGAGGAAATGATATAATGCGCTCCTAGATCTCCTTTTTGGGCGGCGAGAAGCATAGCTGAGGCTAAATCGTCTACATGGACAATACCGATAATGCGATCGCCCCCCACCCATAACTTCAATCGACCTTGTAAAAATAGCTGGATGACTGGACCAAAATGTGGGTCATCTGCGCCAAATATCCCAGAAGGAAGAAGACTAACTACAGGAAAACCAGCTTGAGCAAATTGATCTACTAATTTTTGAGCCGCGTATTTCGTCTGATCATAAGCAGAGGAAAAGTCAGTTTGTGTCCGTTGAAAAGTTTCATCAACCACTTGACCTTTAGTATCACCAAATATACCAATTGTACTACAGTACACTAGTTTTGAGATACCAACTGATTGAGCAACTTCCAATACTGCTCTTGTTCCCTCGACATTTACCCGATGCATTTCTGCTTGGTCAACAATACCTAACTCTACATAAGCAGCAGTATGAAAAACTGTATCTACATCCGTCATAGCTTCTCTGAGTACATCCCGGTCAGTGATATCACCATAAAATAAGGGAATGTCACAACTAGATAAACTGGTTAAGTTACTAGATTGACGAACTAAACCAACAACTGGAATACCTTGTTGGTTAAGAGCTTTCACTAGATGGGAACCCGTAAATCCATTAGCTCCTGTAACTAAAGCTTTCATAAGTCTTTTTCATAAATTCGGTAGGTTTTATAAATTTTGCCACCTGCGGATTCGATTAATTTCCGTGAAGGAGAATTATCCTCATAGACCCATGAAAGTTCAGCCCTTTTATATGGTTTACCAGGTTTAGTCCCACCTTGCATTCCTAAATAAATTAACGCTAAAGGTATCATTTTACGACGATATTCTGGCAAAGAACAAATACCAATGACTCGTACTTGGTCGATTTTGCGCTTGTACCAAAGAAATTTGAGGGTTCCCAGCCAGTTGAGTTTTCCATTCACATGTTTTAAGGGAATGTTTAAATCAGGTAAACCCATCCAGAAACCCACCATTTCACCTGCGTATTCTGCAACTAAAAAGATATCTGGATCGATTAAACTTCTCAGTCCCCTAGCTTCTGCGAGAAATTCCTCCTCACTGCGGGGCGTGGAACTCCAATTTCCCGCAAATGCGCGATTGAATAAATGATAGATCTGGCGAGCATCTTGCTCAAATGCTGCACCTTTAGTCGCGATCGCCCGGAAACTGACTCCAGACCGACAAGCAATTCCATAGGCTTTAGCAAATTCTGGTGGTAGGGGTTGCTCTAAAAACATATAAGCATATGCTTCCTTGGCTTTATACCAACCATCCTTTTCCAGGAACTGATGATAATAAGCAGGATTATAGGGCATCATCACCATAGGTGGTGAATCAAATCCATCCACCAGAAATAAACAATTATTATGGGTAGATAGATCGATTGGACCGCGTACTTTGGTCATTTCGTGCGATCGCAGCCATTCTTCTGCAGCGTGACACAAAGCACTGGCTACAGAAAAATCTGGCATACATTCAAAAAAGCCAAACAGACCAATGTTTTCCCCTTCTCGTGTGATCAAGTGTTGATTGACCGCAGCAACAATGCGCCCAACTGGTTGACTACCTTCTACTGCATGGGATACAGCAATAAACTGCTGCAATTTCCCATATTGTAAAAAGGGATTATCAGATTTAAAATGCTTTGCTACACTACTGCGGAGAGGTTGTACCCAGTTGGGGTCATTGGCGTATACCCTAGCAGGAACATCCAAAAATATTTGATTATCTGCTGGGGTAGTAACTGCGCGGATTTCAATGTTATCGATCTTATCTACTACCATTTATTTTGATAATTCGGTTGAGTATAATTTATCGCAATTTCTTTTAAACCAGAGAAACCGCACCTTCAGCCTCCTGCCTTCTGCCTCCTGCCTCCTGCAACGATTCACTGAGACGGGGACCATAAAGTTCCAGCGCGTTACCACTTAATAAGAGTTCTAAATGTTCTTCAGAATAATCAGCAACTTCAGCCGCATCTTTCACGCAGTTACGTAGTACCCCATCCCAATGTCCATAATCAGCGGAGAAGCAAGCTAGGTGTTTACCTGCTTCGCCCATAGCAAGATGTAAGTAACCAGGACCTGGGTCGTCTGATTCAAAAGAGGTGAAGATTTGACCTCGTTCAAAGTATTCTAATGGGTCTCGATGACGTAGGTCGTAGTGTTCATATAAGCTAGAATCATCAATTTTACTGGGGTCGTGTTCAGCATTCCACAATAGATCGAAAAGATTTTTAGCTTGACTAATCAAATTGATGTTGTTGTGGACTCCTCTTTCTTGCACCATTAATTTGGTAAATTCCATCAAAGAGGGTCGATAAGGCTGTTTGGGGTCAAAGTCACGGATACGTTTTTCCCAATGTTCATGAAACGCATGAGCTAAGTCTGGTACCCAACCACAACCACCTTCTAAAAAGCCTACGCGCAATGTAGGAAAGCGTTCAAAGGCTCCATCAAAAACCATACGTGCTAATGCTAATTGCTGCTGATTTCTTTGTACGAAGATGTGAGTTAGGAGGAAGGTATCTGTGTAATCAGCAATCCCACCCACCATATAAGAACCAGGTCCACCATGTATACCTAACCCTATATTTAGGTCTACGGCTGCTTGTAAAATCGGGTGGAAGTCGGGATGACTAATTGTTTTGCAACTACGAATTTCTGGAAAAGCATCTGGTGCTTTGGGATGAGGAATTGGCATATTAGGAGCAACAGCAACGCCGATCATGCCTAATTCATTCACACAACGATGCATTTCTGCTACCGCCGCATCTACATCCTGTAGAGGTATAACACCAATTGGTTTGAGTCGCTTCTCATATCCACGACAGTCTTCTGCCATGTAGTTATTGTAACATCGGCAAAGAGCGATCGCTAAATCTTTGTCTAAAATACTGGAAAATACTAAGTTTAACGTACCATAGATAACTTGAACGTCAATGCCTTCAGCATCCATATCTTTGATGCGGAGTTGATTAAACATTGCTCCCAAAGTTGTTTCTGGATTCAGGTTGCGAAATCCTCCTTTACCCAGTCCTTGGGGTTGGGGAAACATCCGTGTCAAGTCATTTTTACCTGTGGCTGGATTAAAGTCTACGATGCGTGCTCTTTGATCGCCCAGACTATCAATTACCAGACCAATGCGATCGCGATACTCTGGATCTAAATACTCCCGCATGACCAAGGGATTTTCCAGCTTATGAGCATCAGCATCAACCACTAGTAAATTTCTATACATCAGAACAGTCCTTTAATGTTTCTTTACGATACGATGCTGGAAGTATTTCCAGACTTGATATAAGCCGAACCAGTTATCTAAAGACCATGACATGGAAGTCAAGATGGTAATTCCTGGATACTTGATGAAAGCTGGTTGATTCTTCTCAAATACTGCATGTCCGCCGAGAGCAAAAACTTGGGTGAGTACCAAGCAAACTATTGTTAACCGCCAATCATAAAATAACAAAACTACGGCTGCGATCGCCAACAGATTAGTTAAGTGGTGCAGAAACTGATTGATAGGATGCTGATGGCTGGAAATAAAATGAGCTTTTGCTGCTTGAAAGTAATTCCAATTGATTCCCATTCAATTTATACCTAACTCAATTCTAGATATTTCCAGAATATTACCATTGCTGATCGCCGTGGACTAGAAGTTAATATAAGCTTAGTTTGAGTCAACCAAACTTTGCTGATATTTTTCGTACTGTCGAATAGCTAACCTTTGCACAGCAATAATAGCTGGATTAATCTCTACATATCGTCTATGGGGATAATCAAGATGAGTCTGCTGCTCACTTTCAACCATTTCAATATCCTGAGCTAGAAATCTCAACAAGATAAAGCGTTGGATGAAGAAAACAAGTATTGGCTTAATTGTTTGAAGTATCCATTTAGGCAGAGATATTTTAAAGAAAAAGAAAGCAACAGAACTAGTTTCCTCTGGGTTAACCGGTAACCGCATGAGATATAAAGCAGAAATACCTTGTAGAGAGCTATAAAAGTTAGGGTAGAGATATGCAGTTGAAACAGGTAGTGTTGTAACTTCGTCAGCCTTTTCACTCAGTCCCAAAAACTTAGCCAATCGACCCTTGTAAGATACTTTATACTCTGTACACACTGATTTATCAGTTTCTTGGAGGTTGATCAACACCGGATCGAACCAGCCCTGTAACTTTTGATGTAGAAACCCGTGGAAGACATCCATTGAGTTTTCATTACAAATTGTAAAATGTGCTTTGATTTTGGCACAAACAGGTACTAAGAACCATTCAGGTTGGTCGTATTCGCGAATTTCGGGAATTTCACTATCCTGAGCTAAAGCAGCATCCCCTGGAAAAATCCAAATTAAACCATATTTTTCGATAATTGGATAGTAACGAGTTTTTGCACGAGGGAGTTTATTTTCTTTTGGCAAATAAGGAATAGCAACACAATCACCTTGAGGATTAAATTCCCAGCCATGATAAGCGCAAACCAAGTTACAGCCTTTAACTTGACCCTTGTGTAATTCTACGCCTTTATGTGGACAAATATTTTCTAAAGCATGTAAATCACCACGATCATCGCGATAAACTGCTATAGTTTGTTGCCAAATTACGATAGTCGTGATTTTACCAGGGCGTACTTGATTTGCCCAACCAACGGCGTACCAGTAATTTGCGTTGATACCCACCTGTCGGACGGCGTTTTGCACTGTCTGGCTGGTTAAGTTCGTAGCCAATTCCATTTATTTCTATCCTTGTAATTTATTACACAAATGACAACTCTATACATAGCTAGCTAAAAGATGCTAGATAAGCTATATTTACTAAAAATCTGACTTTTTGGCTGATGTTGAGTGACTACAGACTATTGGTATTACTAGCCGCAGGTTCCCTCACCACAATGGCGGGAGGAATTATTGCCCCCATCTTACCAGAGATGATACAACAACTTCATCTTGATCCTCAACTAGCTGGTAATCTAGTCAGTTTACATTGTTTAACAATAGCTATATTTAGTCCTTTACTAGGTATCCTAGCAGACCGGATTGGTAAAGTCAGGGTATTGATTCCTTCATTACTCTTATTTGCTCTATGTGGTATGGCAGGAGCTTTGATGAACAGTTTAACTCCGTTGTTGATCACACGAGGATTTTTGGGTGCAGCTAGTGGCGGGATAGCCGCTGCGACTTTAGGTTTGTTGAGTAATATGTATGAAGGAAAGTCTAGAACACAAGCCTTAAGTTATGCTACCAGTACTATAGCGATCGCTGGCATCGCTTTCCCAGTTTTAGGAGGCTTAGTAGGAGCGATAAATTGGCGGTTTACTTTCTTGTTATATGGCTTAGGCATCCCTTTGGCATTATTGATCAGTTTATTATGCTCTCACAAGCAGTCTAACAAAGCAGCAGATCCCACTAACAAGGGAGTGGAAAAACAGCTGATTCAAGTATTACGGAACCCTCAGATCTGGATAATATTACTAGTTATTGGACTGACATCTGTAACCATGTACTCAGTAGTGATTTATGCTCCTATCTATCTGAAAAAAACCATTGGTGCTGGGACAATTCTGAATGGTATTGTTTTAGCCTCTCGTGCAATTGGAGCAGCAGCTGTTTCCGCTATCGGTGCTAAGTATATAGCACAAACTTTAGGTAAAGTTAGAGCCATTGCATTAGGAATTGGACTCATGGCGATCGCCTTAGCGAGTATACCCTTACTAGATCAAATCCTGTGGATTTTACTGGCAGCCATTCTCTTTGGTGCTGGATTTGGCATAACACTACCTAACCTGTATGACTGTCTGGCTGACCTTGCGCCTGAGAAATTAGGATCGAGCATTTTAGCTGCTGGTACTGGCGCTGGGTTTCTAGGTCAATTTCTCTCCCCCATATTATTAGGACCAGTGCTAGTTTTTAGTGGTATGGCAGATGTTTTTTATGCAGCAGCCGGATTAACTGTATTAGCCGGATTTTTGCTATTTTTCCTCAAGCAGTAATTTGGCGGTTTTTTGAAATGATCTGCCATATTTTGTACTTCTGCAAGTTCATGGGAACAATGGTAGATTAGATTGAGTAATTCTGTTATGTTAAGACTCGTGTTTCTATTCAATCTTTCTGTAGGAATTATCTGCTTCGTACTAGCATTTGTCTTTGCAAGTTTAGTTGAGTATTTGCTGCATCGTCTAATGCATGTTTCCCCCCGTATTGGTAAACGTCACCGCGAGCACCATGCACGCAATGTGGGACAAGGAGTGCTATGGGAGTTTCGAGACTATATCAAAGGCAGTTGTCTTGTCTTGTTCCTAGCGTTTTTCGGTTCTTGGTCAGCCGGATTAGGCTGGTTTTTGGGTGGACTAATTTACGCTGCTTTTTCAGCCTACGCTCATCAGCTACAGCATGATAATCCTAGAAAATGCTTCTGGATGAAAATGCCAGTTCACTATGTGCATCATAAGTTTAATATGTGGTATCATAACTTTGGTTTAGCCGTAGATTGGTGGGATCATATTTTTGGTACATATAAGTCTATAGAATGGCTCACGGAAGAGGAAATTCAGCAACCCGAACAAAACTATTTACAAGTGAGATGGTGGTAAATCTTTAAAATCCGTCTTTTCTTGGTCATTTCTGGTCTTTTAATAGGTCGTTTATTACCTTTTCTAGATACCAATTATCTGAATATCCCGGATTTTTTTTCTCTCTAGTTTTAGCAACTGTTGCGCCAGATTAATATCATAGTTAACTAGTGAGCGTAGCTGTTTTTGGAGATATTGTTTTTTGGATTCATCTGGTGAAATCGGTTTTGTAATATTAGCTTGGGGGCGAGAAGCTGTGCTTTTAGCAAGATTAATTAGTTTTTGTAGTTCACTATTTTGGGAATCATTAAAATAAGCAGTGGGTTTTCTGCGGGGACTAGCTTGGTATAAAACGAAAATAGCCAGTGCGATAAAGCCAAAGGATATAATGATTGAGAGGATGAACAACGTAATCATAATCAGGCGGTGATATTTACAATCAGAGGGAACATGGCGTAGTTTAACTCAGGTATTGCCAAAATGCGATTAATCAAACCGGAATCTATGTCACCAGAAACTACAGTTACTCTTGCTACTGATAAACACACCGTTGCTACTGAAAAGTGGCTATACTACTGAAAAGAACGTATTAAAAATTTACAGTAATGTGAGAAGTGACATTTTAAGCTAAGGAAAACTTTGGTAAACACTTGGATTTGACTGAGGAGTATATGAAGAAATTATTCGTGAGAGCGATCGCACTAATCATCGCCACTATATTAAGTTTCTCAAGCATGGAATCTGCTCATGCTGAATTACATTGGCGTTGGAGTTATTCTCGTCCAGGAGCAGAAGCTAGTGGAACTTTGACGACTAAAGATACTCCTAACTCTTCAGATTTCTATGAGATTGTGGGAATTGAAGGTAAATTGAATGGCATAAAAATTACTGGGCTAATACCTACTGGAAGCTTAATGCCAGGAAATGAGCCTTACACCATAGATAATGTTATCAGTTCTAAAAACAACCAATTAACTCCAGATGGTTTTGGATTTTCCCTAGCGGATGGTACTTATGCTAATCCCTATTTTGCTGATTTCCAGACACCAGCAGTTTATGTGGAGATGTTTACTGATCCAGAACAACCATCGAAACGTAGTGAGCTACCTGTAAAGTTTTCCGCAACAATTGACGATTCCAAGTAAAGGGAAAATTTAGGTGTTCAGATGCAAAGTAGAGTATTAATTATTTGGAAAGTTATAGCGCCATACATCGCCCTCACCCCCTAGCCCTTTAAAGGGTAGGGGGTGAGGGCGATTTCCTACATAATTAACACTCTACTGTTAAACTAAGTTATAACCTCACAGAATCAGAACCTATGATTAGACGTTCTAAGTTCGAGACAACCCAATCCCAGATTATGTACCGTGCTGAAGAACTAATCGGTGCAGCTCCAAACCGCTATAGGATAACTGTTCAAGTCGCAAATCGTGCTAAACGTCGGCGCTACGAGGATTTTGACAATGTAGAAGAATCTATTATGAAACCTGTACTCAGAGCTATTCTTGAAATGTCTGATGAATTAACTCAACCGGAAATTATTGGTGAATTATAATTTATTTGTTGCGTAGGGGCTCGTATGCCTTGCGCCCCTACATGTTCATCACATAATGTATTGCTAATTGTTCAGGATTTATACTTTAATGACGCGGCGAAAACATTTAATTTTACGATATAGATTAGTATTTATAATTACCTTGCTGATAGTTAATTTATCAGTCTTTGGCGTTCTAGGTTATGAGGATTTCTCTACTATCCAACCAGCTTTTGCTCAGAGAATCAGTCCCGGTGAGCTTTGGCGAGCAGTGTATGAGAGATTACCCAACATACCAAAGGAAAACCAATATATCAGTCGTGAGACAAGGAAAGTCGCGATCGATGACACTTTAATCAGACGACTGATTCATTATCACGTTTATATCAAGCAGAGATCTCCTGCATATCGTTTCGATTGGAAGCTGACTCTGGCTGATTATCTCAATGCTAATGAACCTATTTATGTAGCAACTTATCCAGGGAACGGTTCATTACGCCAAAATCCCTTACCAGGCGATCGCGCCGCAATTACTAAACTGACTCGCCAGGAAAGAAATCAACTAGTACAAGTTCTAGTAGACATTTTTCGTAGTCCTGAGGAATCTGTATCTCAACCCCAACAACGACATTTCCCTAATTGATCGCTGTTGATATGGAACGTTTGGTGAGAAGTGGCTCAGGTTGGCGGGTGGGTTGGAATCCTGAAGCTGGAGAATTTCAGGGTTTGGTGGGAACTGATGATTGGGCGATCGAATTAACGTCAGCTGAATTGGATGATTTCTGTCGGCTTTTGGCGCAGTTAGCCGAAACAATGCAGGAAATGGCGATCGAGCTAATGGACGAGGAAAAAATCACCTGTGAAGCCGACAGCGATCTCCTATGGATGGAGGTATCTGGTTATGCGCAAGAGTACGACTTACGCTGCATTTTCCATACTGGAAGACGCGTTGAATGTCAATGGTCTGCTGCTGCTATACCAGGTTTGTTACAAGCGACAAGAGTGCTGAAAGTTTTTTGAGAATTAGCTTGATATTCTGATCAGCTTCATGCTATATTAGTTAAATTGACTTAGATAATTTTAGATAGAAAAATCCGAGATTGCGAAATCTAGACTTTTCTGAAAGTCTAAAATTAAAGTTAAATTCAGTTCGGGGCGTAGCGCAGCTTGGTAGCGCGCCACTTTGGGGTAGTGGAGGTCGTGGGTTCGAATCCCGCCGCTCCGATTTTTCGGAAACCTTAGTTTAGATATAAACTGTATAAACCTCACATTAACTTATCAAATCTTATTGTAGTGTCATTTAAGAATAAAACTGTTCTTATATACAGACATACATAAATCACCTATTAAGTTTACATGTATTCCGCTAAATCTTCTAATGGTTCATCAAAATAATCTGACATGATTATTTGACCTGACCAACTACCGTGACCATGAGCAGTTTCCATAGTTTCAATGGATTGTTGATTATTTGGATACTTTTCCCGTAGATATTCTGCATAATGTAATAATTCTCTTTTAAGAGATTCTGGTAGACTAATCACAACTTTCCATAAATCTAGCTCGATATTCATAACTCTATTTTAACTATATCAGTAAATAACTATCTAATGAAGAATATACTAGTATTTGCAATTGGTGTTAGTTTACTAACTACATTATTATATCAGATGATTAAAAAAAGCCATCATTTAAGAGACTGTTTGTAAAAGATGAGGATTTTGTTAACTAGCGGTAAAGCATTCAAAGTATGGTTAAAACTCTACAGCTAGGGATTTTCGAACGATAGCCTCCGGCGGGCGCTTTGCGCCATCGCTTCTGGTGGGTGCTTTGGGTAATAGCGAAGCGCTGCTGCAAGCAGTTCACTGTTAGCTATGTTCTGATAGTTATAAATACTAAACATGTAATATCAAAGGTGGTTATTTCGCCTCAGATCCATCAACAAACTCAACCCATCAACGAAAAGCCAAACTCTCTCCCGCCATGACCGCACGGCCATAACGGGAGAGAGTATACAACAGGTTTTCTTCTCTCTTGATCAACTATCAGCGCCTAGAGAGACAATTACCTGAATGAGAATCAAGAATGAACCGTTACACTACTAGCATTTTTTTGACTCCAAGATTTTAAACGCGCTAAACTCGCAGCTAATTCTCCCAACTGCTGGGAGTAAGATTGGTTTAAAAAACTTGCTTCAATTGCGTTCCATCTGGGCATTATAGCTCTCCTAATAAGCGATTAGTAATAATGGGCTTGTTACACAGTGGTCTTGGACTAGGCTAACACCAAAATACTCTCCGATTCTCGATTCCCAAACTGAATAATCGTGGTAAAATTATCTCTCAAAATCTGAATAATTTTTGACGTTGGACTATTACCAACCCGAAGGTAGATAAACTTGGGCGGATAACCATAAAATAAACTACGTTGATGAAAATCAGAATCTTTGGAAACAATGACAAAATCATTCACCTTTGTATTCCCAAATTACGCCATCATCAGTATTTGTAAGTGCTAAAGTTTTGACATGCTCAGAATTAGGATACAGACCGATAATCCTGTGAATAATCCGGTCTGAGAGATTTTCATCTAAAAGCAGTCTCATAGCGATGCCACAAATAACTTTTTCTCTCGATCCGCTGCAAAAGCAAGACAAGCTTTGATATCTTCTGAGGTAAGTTCCGAAAAATCTTCCAGAATCTCTGCTTCGGTCATTCCACCCGCTAGATACTCCAATATGTCGTACACAGTGATTCGCATCCCGCGAATACACGGCTTACCGCTGCGCTTTCCCGGCTCAATCGTAATAATATCTTGGTAGTTCATAAAGTAGTATCATCTCTAGACCGAATTAGTTTCAAGACCTCTAAGAGCAATTTTTCTGGTGCTGATGACAATTCATGAACCGTTTCCAGAATAGTCATGTTTCTCACTCGTAATTATTCCGCTCCTGTTTATCGTTAGCTCTTAGCATATCTACGTAATGATAAAATTGTCATGGCTTTGGCTATAAATCAGAAGTTCTGCTAAAAAACTCCATCAGCCATTATTTTTAATGACATCACAATATCTAAATAGTCTACTTCTCTTTAGTACTGCATTTATTGCAGGTGGATTAAATGCAGTAGCAGGTGGCGGATCTTTCTTAATGTTTCCAGTACTCATATTTACGGGTATACAACCTATTCCTGCTAATGCGACAAATAACTTTGTCGCCTGGTCATCATCTTTATCTAGTTCAGTAGCATATCATCAAGACTTGACAATTCAGCGCCAAGACTTGTTGCTCATGTGCGGTATGAGTTTAGTCGGCGGAATTATTGGTTCGATCACTTTACTATATACACCTCCAGATCTTTTTAAACAGCTTATACCTTACCTGTTACTATTCGCAACATTGATATTTAGCTTTAGCGAACAGTTGAAGAATTTGTGGAAATTTAAGCGTAATGAGTCTTTATCCGATGATCTCTTTCCCCCCATCCAGAAAAATATCACTTTGCTACTTGTTCAACTAGCGATCGCTATTTATGGTGGTTTCTTCGGCGCTGGTATAGGAATTTTAATCTTGGCGACACTATCATTGTTAGGGATTAAAGATATTCACAAAATGAATGCGCTGAAAACTGTTCTGACAACCGTTATTAATGGTGTGGCGATTATTCCTTTCATGATTGCTGGAATGATTTTATGGCATCAAGCTATTCTCATGGCTGTGGGAACTTCCTTGGGTAGTTACTTATGTGTCCAGTATATACGCAAATTACCCCCTATTTTAGTCCGCTATTTTGTCATATTTATAGCATATTCCATGACTATCTACTTTTTTCTCCATCGATTATGATATCAGCACCTCAACTCTTAACTGATCCATTTTTACAGTTACCCACAGAAACAACTATTCGCGTCGTCTGGTTCACCGAATTTGCGGGCGATCGCCATATTGTCACCTATGGAGAAAATCTCGATAGAAGCTCCCAGGCTAAAACCATCCAGATGAGCCGTACTAGAGAAGATCAACATTCAAGAGTAGGGGATCAAACTGAAAATGGGCTAGTTTATTCCCAACCTGTGAAACGTCCGATTTGGCGACATGAAGCCGAAATTACAGATTTAAAGACCGGTGTGCGGGTTCCTTATCGCGTAACTAGCTGGCGAGAAGATGGAGCCAGTATCAGTAGTGATGTGTTTACTCTCGCACCAAAACCACAACCGGGTACACCAATTAAGATTCTCCTGACTTCCGATCATCAACTAAAACCGATGACAGCAGCAAATTTACAAAAAGTTGTCGAGACGGTGGGACGAGTTGACGGAGTTTTTTATGCGGGAGATTTGGTTAATGTCCCAGATAGGGCTTCCGAATGGTTTGATGATCAGCGAGGTAATGCGCTATTTCCTGGTTTACAAGGTCGTGCTCATTACAAAATGTCTCATGATGGAGTTGAAGTGATTTACAATGGCGGACAAATCATTCAACATGCGCCAATGTTTACTTGTATTGGTAATCATGAGGTTATGGGGAGATATGAGAGAAAAGGAAGTTTGAATGAGGAATTTGACGATACTATTCCAAGGGAAGTGGCTGAGAAACTTTACCCTGGAGAGTCTCTGGAAAATTTTTCTTATAATACTGTGACTTACTCAGAAATTTTTACCCTACCTGAGAGTAAACCAGGAGGAAAAAAATATTATGCAGTTAGCTTTGGGGATGTGCGATTAGTAGTACTTTATATTACAAATACGTGGCGAACTTTCAGCCAAGATGCTGATGCTACAGGAAAATATCGCGAAGCAGAGAAAAACTTCTCCAACCCTGAAAATTGGGGTTATGGACAAATTATTTATGAGCCAATTGCTGAAGGTAGTCAACAATACCAGTGGCTACGGTCAGAACTCAGTAGCCCTGAGTTTCAACAAGCAAAGTATAAAGTTGTCATGTTCCATCATCCACCCCATTCTCTAGGTGGCAATGTCGTGCCAGCTTACACAAATCCAATTCCGGTAATTGAACGAGGAGAAACAGGAGATATCACCTCAATACGTTATGAATATCCTAAAACAGCAGATTATCTGGTTAGAGATGTTATACCTTTATTAGAAGCTGCTCATGTCCATTTAGTGTTTTATGGACATTGCCATTTATGGAACCGGTTTACAAGTTCCCAGAATATGCATTTTTTGGAAACATCAAATGTAGGCAATTCCTATGGCGCAGCTTGGTGTGGTAACATCCGAAAAGTACCTGTGGGCTATTTGGAAGATTATGCAGCTATTGGCAATCCTAATGGATTAGAACCTGTAGTTCCCGCAATTGCTCCTTTGATGGGAGAAGATGGTCAGCCAAAGCCTTATATTGCAAGTAACGAAATTACTATTTTCAGCATTTTTGAAGTTGACAGTGGTAAAGTGAGCAGTTATCGTTTTGACACAAAGATACACAATTCACCAGTGATTAAATTTGATGAGTTTAATTTGTAGTTCCCCCTGCTCTCCTATTTCTGGTAGGTATTTATTCCTATTTTTTGGCTGTTGCGCGTGGAACAATGAGGAAAAAAATCCAAAAAACCTGAAATCTATATAAATTAATGGTTTCATTTATCCACTTCAGGCTACAACATCTTAGAATGATTCATTAAAAAGTCGAGCCGATGGGATTTATAGCAGTTTTGAGTGTAAATACTCTAAAAGGACGATTTTTGTATTTCTACGGACAGAGATTTCAGTACAGATGCTAAATTAGCCATCTCTCAAGAATCTCAAGTAAACCACAAGGAGTTTGACATGAATAAAGGCGAATTAGTTGATGCAATAGCTGAAAAGGCTAACGTTACCAAAAAGCAAGCAGATCAAGTGTTGTCTGTGGCTCTGGAAGCGATTATTGAGGCTGTATCTTCCGGTGATAAAGTCACTTTGGTGGGATTTGGCTCTTTTGAATCACGGGAGCGCAAAGCTCGTGAAGGTCGCAACCCAAAAACTAACGAAAAAATGGAAATCCCAGCTACTAAAGTCCCAGCTTTCTCGGCTGGAAAACTTTTTAGGGAAAAAGTAGCACCCCCAAAAGAGTAAATTTGTCCTCCGGGAATTTTTTGTTGATGCAGAAACAAGCACATGGGGGCAATTTAGCTTGGGCAGCAGCGCTGGCTGGCTGTTCCCAGAGTGCTATTTTGGATTTTTCTGCTAGCATAAACCCATTGGGACTGCCTAAGAGTGTTATTGCGGCAATTGAGTCCCAATTTGACAATCTCAGGAATTATCCAGACCCTGATTATAGTGAACTGAGACTGGCTCTCAGTCACTTCCATCAGCTTTCTCCTGAGTGGATTTTGCCAGGTAATGGTTCGGCTGAGTTATTAACTCTCGTGGGTAGGGAGTTAGGACAGTTGGCTGCTACAGCGTTGATTACTCCAGCTTTTGGGGATTACTATCGCGCAATGTCCGCCTATGGTGCAAAGATTTGGGAATTTCCTGTTGATTTGTCACATGTGGGCGCAGAGGGGAATAGGAATAATGAAGTATTGCTTCCAGTAAATGTTTCCCCATTGAGAAATTCTGGGAGAAATTCTGGGCTGCTCCTGAATAATCCTCATAATCCTACGGGGAAATTGTGGGCGCGGGATGCTATATTACCCTATTTAGCAGAATTTGCTTTGGTGGTGGTAGATGAGGCGTTTATGGACTTTCTACCCCCTGATGCAGCACAAAGTCTCGTTCCTTTAGTACCAAAATATGAGAATTTGGTCGTATTGCGCTCTTTGACTAAGTTCTATAGTTTGCCAGGTTTGCGTTTAGGATATGCGATCGCCCATCCTGATCGGTTATCCCGGTGGCGTTTATGGCGAGACCCTTGGCCCGTCAATACCTTAGCCGCCGCAGCTGCGATCGCTGCTGTACAAGACCGAGAATTTCAACAGCAAACCTGGGACTGGCTCCCGACCGCTAGAAAACAGCTCTTTGATGGATTAGCTAGTCTTCCTGGATGCTATCCCTTACCAGGAGCTGCTAACTTTCTCCTCGTGGAGTCCGAACAATCTACTACTCAATTACAGGCAAAATTACTCCAACAGCACCAAATTCTCATCCGCAATTGTTTAAGTTTTCCAGAATTAGGCGATCGCTTTTTCCGGGTAGCTGTACGCACCCAATCTGATAATCAGCGTTTATTGACAGCTCTTACTTCCATTAATTCCCTAAATGACTATTGATTATGATGTAGTAATTATTGGTGGTAGCTCTGTAGGGCGTTACGCAGCCTCCTATGGGGCTAAACTAAATGCTAAAGTGGCGTTAATAGAACCACACAACAGTAATATGCTGTCCAATTCTGGACAAATAATTCACGAAGTCTCTAAAAATCAGCATGTACTACATAATTTAAATAATTTAAATAATTTAAATAACTTAATTTATCCTACTCCCAGCCAATCTCCAGCCAGATCGCCCATCGATATTAAGGCAATAACTTGGTCTGAGATGATTTCTTATACTAATAATGTTGCTGCTCATCTTGAGCAGATGACTTCTCTAGAAAATTTAGCAGCCTTAGGAGTTGACGTAATTATCGGAGACTGTGAATTTTCCTCAAAGTTGGCTATTGGTATAAATGGAAGACTTTTAAAATCTCGCACTTACTTATTAGCTAATAACACAGTCCCAAAAATTCCCCAAATTCCTGGGTTAGAAACTACAAGTTATTTAACCCTGTCCAATATTTGGCAATATTTAGCCAAAGTCGATCTACCGAAAACTTGGTTGATTATTGGTGGAACTCCCCAGAGTATAGAAATCAGCCAAACTTTGGCACGGCTCGGATGTAGAGTCATATTAGCCACCAAGCGTCCCTGCGTTCTCGATCAAATTGCACCGGAAATAGCTCAAATATTGCTGGCACAATTGGAGGTTAATGGTGTAAACGTTATTACATCTCAATTGGTTATGCAATTGCAGCAAGTAGCTGAGAAAAAGATCATTCAAATAGCAGATCAGGTAATAGAAGTCGATGAAATTTTAGTAGCAGTGGGACAGCAACCCAATTTAGCCACGCTGAATTTGACAGCAGTAGGAGTTAGACAAAACTATCACCGGATAGTAGTCAACCATAAACTACAGACAACAAATCATCGCATTTATGCCTGTGGTAGCGTCATCGGTGGTTATGATTTTGAACACATTGCTGAATACGAAGCCAAAATTGCCCTAAAAAATGCTCTGTTTTTGCCGATTTTTTCAGTTAATTACGCCAATATTCCCTGGGTAATTAATACTCATCCAGTATTGGCGCAGGTGGGATTGACAGCAGCCCAGGCTAAACGTCATTATCAACAAAATGAGATCTTGGTATTGCAGCAATATTTCAAAGTGCTAACAGCAGCACAAATTCACAGCGAAATTACGGGTATTTGTCAATTTGTTGTTTTACCAAATGGACAAATATTGGGTGCTTCTATCTTAGGAGCAGAGGCTCAGGAACTAATCGGGCTAATTAGTTTAGCAATGCAACAAAACATTTCAGTCAACGCTTTAGCTAGTTTATCACCTATCTATCCCAGCTTCACAGAAATTTTAGTCAAAACAGCACAAGAATGGAGTCAGTATAAGAGCCGCAGAAATAACACTTTACAGGAATTTCTCACAAGCTTCTTCTACATCCGGCGTGACTGGAAAATTTAGCTACTTTACATAGACTAACTAATTTACTCAAATTTGCAGCTATAATCGTATTCTTGCTGTTACAACAGTTAAAATAATATCTATATAATTTAATTTTAAGTATAAATCAAACTCAATCTTGCCAACTATGTTCGGATATGGAGTTATCCGCCCCTGAATATGCTTTAGTACACTGTGAAAGTGTTAACTGGGATACAGAGAATCATTCACACGTATTTCTGAAAAATCCCAGTTGCTTTTTTATACTTCCTTAGTATAGCAATTACCATAAATAGCCGTTCACTGAGTAATTAAATGGACTTGAGTATTCGCAGCTGGTTACTAGACCGCTACATTAACATTAATCAGATCAAACAATTTTCATCAGGGCAAATAGCAGGTATTGCTTATCGTATTGCTCAAGATATGGAAATCAAAGGCTTGATGCCTTTTGAAGTTTGTACTCTAGCAGAAGTTTTAGAAATGTCCTTAGGGAGCGTTTGGACAGAGATCGCCGTACTATCCCAATTAACTGAAAATCTCTTGCGTAGTCTCAGCCAGAAAAAAGCCCTAAATCGCAATGAGGGTACATGGCTGGCTTTTCAAATTTCCTATCTCAACGCTCTTGATCAGGTTCTAAACCAAGAAGCTAATTTGAAAAGACATTGGCTAGATCGAGCTATGATCCCAGATCAAGCATATCTTGTCAATGATTCACTGGGTAAACTCACGCTTAAAGAAGCTCAGTTACAGGGTTTATTGAAAAATCTGAGTCCAGGAAAACTAACTGATACCCAAGCTAAACAAGCACTTTCTCTGGTAGCAGATTCATTATTAGTGCAGCAAATGAATCACGCTACTGTCGCTTGGTTAGTCACTAATGGAGCAGAGGAGCCAGAAGCAAAATTATTAACTCAGAGGTTGATTAATTCGCTACCTGGCTATTTAATGGTAGTTATTGCTAATAACCCAGCGCCCTTAGCTCAGTTGCAGAAATTTGTCCGTTTAGGAAATTTATTACCACCTGCGATTCATCATCAAGATGCTGAGTTGACAGATTCATCTGCTAAATCACAATTAGATGACAAGATTGACTTGTATCGAGAATATTACCGAGCAAGCTTTCTCCAAAATTTTAGTCATCCCTTATTTATGGAATCCTTTGGTTTAAAGGATATTTATATTCCGCTGATTGGTTTACCTATTGAAAAAAATACACAGGGTGATCTAGAACAAGATGCCAAACCAGTAGATTTAATGACTTGGGCGCAGCAACAACTAGCAGATGCCAATACTATTGCTGTTATTGAAGCTGCACCTGGTTTTGGTAAATCTAGTTTCTGTCAAATCTGGGCGGCACAAATAGCTAGGGAAACTTACCCTAATTTAATGCCTATTTTAATTAAATTGCAAGATATAACTTATGGTAAAACTCTTTTAGAAACTCTCTGCTCCCCTTTCCCCAAATATTTACACAGTAATCTGATAAATTGGTTGGAGCAAGATTATCCTACCTGTTTATTATTATTAGATGGTTTTGATGAACTGCCACCATTACAGCAAATAACTAGGGCAAAAACTATTTTTATCCACCAATTACTTAAATTTCATTCAGAGGGTAAACATAAGATTTTGTTGACTAGTGGATTAGATACTTTAAGTAGATTTGCCCCAGAATTACTCTTACAATCAAAACGTATTATCATCCAACCATTAGAAGTAGATGGACTTAGACAGTGGTTTCAACAGTGGGCTGTAGTACAGTCTTTACCTATAGCTCAAAACTTTTTTACTTATTTAAAACAAGCAGGTTTATTTGCATCTCAACCAAAAATACCAGAATTATCTAGTATTGTGCGTCAACCTCTCATGCTCTATCTATTGGGTATTCTTCATCGTGACGGCTTACTGGATAATGAAGTACTGGGACTCACTACTCAACGAGATAGTGTAGATAGTGCTACTTTCCTATGGGAGTTATATTATCGTTTGAGTTGCTTACTGTTAGGTCATCCGGCAATTGAGGGTATCAAGACAATGGTGCTGCGGGTGGGAACAGCTCATATCAATCGTACTCCTGAAGCTATTACTAATTTACTTGCAGGTCGCGATCCACAAGATTTGATTGAGCAAATGCAAGATTTAGCTTTGAAAATCCTCCACAGCAATTGTTATCAAGTTATTTTACCCTTAGCGTCAGCACCACAAAACTTACCAGCATTCTACTTTAGCTGCCATACAATACCTAATGCTAGTAAAACTGAGGCGATGGTGAAAATAGAGTTTTCTCATCCGCAATTGGGGCAATTTCTCTGCGCTCAGGCTATTGTAGAGCAATTGATCACTATAGCTCAGTACTATGAGGAAAATTACGGACAGTATAAATTTATTCTGGATTCTCCTGGTAGTATCGCCCAGCAGATTTATAATTTGCTCGGTTATGGCATTCTTAGTCCAGAGATAGAGTTACTCATAATTGCTGGATTAAAGCGATCGCCAAAACACAAATTTTCCTTAAGCATGTTGTACCAAAGCTTAGAATCTTTTTGGCATGATTACTGTCAAGGACGTTGGTTAGATGAAGCAATAGCTCATCAAGCGAGGAACTATTTTCGTACCTGGAAAAACCCCCTAAATGTTGAGCAAATAAATGCTGCTGTCGGTTTGAATATATTTTTACTCCTTTGTGCTTTAGCTAAATCTATTCAAATAACTTTCTCTCCCTGTGGCGATCCGATAAATGTTGCTCAATTTAATCCTGTAGCCGTATTTGGACTAATTTCTCGTACTAGTGTCTTGCATAAAGATGCTTTTATCCATCGCACTGCTAGTCAGTCTTTAATTGGGATAAATCTATCAGGAGCATATGGAGTCCAGGTTGGATTGTGGGGGGCTAATCTTACTGATGCTAACTTATGTAATGCGGAGTTAGCAGGAGCCAATCTTGCAGGTGCTAACTTGCATCAGGCCAATCTTACAGGAGCTAACCTTGCGAGTGCTAACCTCACAAAGACAAATTTATATCAATGTCAACTTGCAGGTGCGAATCTCACAGGTGCGAATCTTACAGGAGCTAACCTCACAGGCGTGAATCTCAATGCAGTTAATCTCCAGAATGCTTGCTTATTTAATGCCATCTTAGACATTGCTGATCAAGAACTCGCGGTGATGAATGGTGCTTTGCTCTCGCCTGATGATTTGCCACATGAAACAGTTCTGATTCCAGGAGAATTCATCTCCCAACATACTCAAACAATTAACAGCGATTCAGATACATCAGATACACAAGATTTATTAATAGAAGAACAAGAGATATTCTCTATTGAAAGCGCTGAAGGTGTACCCACTCTATCAATTCAGTTATACCCAGAAAATTCCAGTAATCAATCTGGTACACTTTTTGGGCAGGGAACAGGGAACGGGGAACAGGGAAAAGTGAATACAGATAGGACTCCTATTTGATTTTTGAATAAGACAATCTACTCTTCCCCCTGTTCCGAGAGTTCCCTCTTCAGGTTTCATGATGATTGTTGATTGCAGTAACCATAGAAGTTGATCGTATAGCTAGTAATTTTTACTCCTGTTTGCATCTCGACTTGACGGATAAAATCTTCTGGTAGTTCTACCTGTAGATCCAGAATCTGGTTTGTGTCCGCACAATTAATATGACTATGAGGATCACTATTATTACCGTAAAGACGACCATCACAGTGTTCAATACACTCAATAATACCGTTACTAAATAGAGCCTCTAGATTTTGATAAACAGATGTATGACCAATTTCTTTACCTTGTTGGTTTAAGCGATGATAAATCTCCCTAGCAGATAAGTGTTCTTTTACCTGCCAAAGTAATTCTAAAATAAAGCGTCGTTGTCGGCTGACACGCATACCTAGCATTTGACAACGATCAAGAGCATCTTCTAATGAACGAATTGACTTTGTGGGATTCGCTGGCTTTTGCATATTCACATCTGACTGAATTGAGGAGATATTCCTGACACCAAACTCATTACAACTTTACTTTAGGATAACTATAGTATGTCTAGCTTCAGAAATGGTAAGAACAAGACATTTACCACCAACTCAGTTTCATTTCATCGTGCAGAAGTGTTACAAGTTGCGAATTATACGTTATACTGAGTCATAAATTGCTATTAAACATTCATATACACTTGATTTTAGATAAATATACTCATTTTCCAGCCTTTTTTAAAGATTAGATAAAGTTTACCTGTACTAACTGAAGTTTGAGAACTTGGCTAAATCCTGAAAACACTAGTGTATCGTCTTTGGCAGTAGATTCCAATTGTAAAGATATGACTATTAGGTACAATTTCGGTTGGATATTGTTCAAATTGTTGTATATTTTTTGTATATAAACTTTCCCTTAGAGTTAAGCTGAGTTCAGAGCGCAGCCTATTTGGGTAGAAAACCTCAGAATAAATTTGCAGATAAGTAGTGCAATGCTATGAATACGAGAGCCACTAGCGAACTCAAGCATGAAATTTGGCAGTTATTGCGGGAATATCAGAAATCTCCCTCTGAATTCTTACGCAATCAACTAGTCGAGCTGAACTTGGGACTTGTGAGAAGAGAGGCTCACTACTGGATACATCAATGTCATGAGAGTCATGAGGATCTAGTTCAAATAGGTTGTATAGGTTTAATCAGGGCGATTGAGAAGTTCAACATTTCTAAAGGATATGCCTTTAGTTCCTATGCAATACCTTATATTCGTGGGGAAATTCAGCACTATATGCGAGATAAAGGTGTTGCTGTACGTGTACCTCGCAAATGGTTAGAATTGCAACAGCAAGCTATAGCAGTTACCCGTTCTTTACGGGTGAAGTACAACCGTCAACCTAGTGACACAGAAATAGCAGTAGCACTAGAAATAACTTTAAGTGAGTGGCAAGAAATTAAATTAGCTTGGATAAATCGTGCTCCTTTAAGTTTAGATGTGCCTGTTCAAGATGGAGAAGAAGGTGGCGCTGTCTGCTTGGGTGAACTAGTTCCAGATCCTCGTTATCGAAGTTTCCAATTGGCTCAGGAGGATCAACTGCGCTTACAGCAAGCGCTAGTGCAACTAGAGAAATGTACTCGTGAAGTATTAGAGTGCGTGTTTTTGCAAGATTTAACCCAAAAGCAAGTAGCAGAACTTTTGGGAATTAGTGTTGTTACTGTATCTAGAAGAGTTAAGAAAGGTCTTGATATATTAAGGCGAGTGATGAATTCACCTGAAGACTAACGTTACTACATCACTTAGGATTCTACTAGTTTTATGCCTCCGAAAATATAACCTAGAAAATGTAAAAATTTAGGTTATAAAGGAAACAGATTTAGTGTTTAACTCTAAGTCCTCAATTAATTTATCTCCCTTGAGAAAATTTCCCTGTCATCTTTTGAGAACAGCCAATGGATAAATATTTATTAATTGCATCTGCAACGTTTTTAACTGTGGCGATCGCTGGATGTAGCTCAGAGGGGTCACCAAGTGCTAACTCCACACCAAGTAGTCAGCCTGTGGCTGGACAAACACCACCAGCAGCGCCAGCTACCGCCGCTTTTAAAAATCCTCTAGTACCGCCTAAACAAAAAGAAGTCGCACAAACAGAGGCTCCTGCGATAAATTCTTCAGCCTTAGGTTTGATTCAACCGACTAATCCCAAACAGCGCTTAATTCTAGTAGCACAGTCGGAAGGTCGTCCTGATCCATTTGCCCGAATTAATCCGCCAGTAGCTGTAGATGTTCCTATTACTGTAGCTGTAAAACCAGTTCCTAAGTTACCTCCTTTACCAACGATTAAGAATCCCATAGTAGCTTTTCATCCAAAACCAAAACTAAAACCAAAACCTATCACTATAGTTTCAGTTTTACCAAAGAAGATACCACCAGTAATTCCTATCCCTAAACTAACACCCATACTACCTCCCCCGCCAGAGCCTAATACTGCTAAAGCAGTTACAGTAACTGGTGTATTACTCATTGGTAACGAACCCGAAGCAATTATTAAAGTACCCAATGAACCAACTAGTCGCTACGTACAAGCAGGACAGCGCTTACTAGACGGTGTTTTAGTTAAACGGATAGAGATGAATCAAGGTTCTAGTCCTCTAGTGGTTTTTGAGCAATACGGTATTGAAGTAAATAAAGCAGTAGGAGAAAAGCCTATTACTGATTCCAACAATAACGATAATACTAATACCAAACCATCAACATCACCCGTATAAGTCCTGGGTAATTTTGGTTATGGTATTCTAAAATCATCCTTGGAGTTTGACTGAATATCATGGATAACCAAGAAATAATTGAATTCCCCGGCTTGCCTTTAGCAGTGTATCGGGAAATAGCTGCTCATTTGCAACAGGTAGAAGGGATAGTAGTGGATTTAATTCCTCAAACGTCTCTGAAATTTGATTACAATCAAAGTCAAGTTAGTGCTTTATGTATAAAATGGAGCCAAAATCCTAGTTTAACTAGTCAGCAAAGAGTTAAACAAATCTTGGCTTATTACCAAGAACGTTATATATCTCAACCAAAAGTTTCCCTTTCTTAGCATCTAAATCTTAAGATTAGCTGCTATGCAGTTTGATGATTAATTATAATGAAAAACTGGCAATTTCTCATCCAGAAGCATGGTGATCGTTCTTGGTATACCCTGGAGTCGCCAAATTTGCAAATTGTTGCAGGTAGGTATAGAGTTTTAGCTCGTTCTCACCTGGCTAATGCAGATGTAGAAGTACGCATAATTCATGTCTCTATTCATGAAAATCCTCCTAAACGACGGGTTCTCAGGCGATCGTGTCGTACCAATTCAGAAGGATTAATGGCAGTTATTCCCTTTACCTATTTTCATCTAGGAAATTGGGAACTGCGGTGTTCTGGTGACTTAATATCTGATATGTTAGGTAATTCTTGGCAATATGCTGTCAAAATACAAGTTTTTGCTGAGGAATCATCTGCAGAATCAAGTCAAGCAGATAGTCTAACAGATAATGGTCAAGCAAATCTAACCAAGTCAGATGCGTTTATTCTGGATCAAGAAGTTGCTCAAATAGATAAAGTAGATAAAGTAAAGCCAAATAATTTCAATAATTTCAATAATTTCAATAATTCCCAAATTAATGGTCTAACCCCAGAAGCTGCAGATGATATATCGATTAATCAACCTGTTAGTCCAGTTTGGTTGAAAGGTGAGACAGCAGAACAAATTTTACAAAGTCTTATAGATTTTACTTTACCATCATCTGTATCGGAGCCAGTATATACAGAGGTCGCAGATAGCGATTTTGGTACATCAACTACCCAATTATGCAAATTAAATCTGGATCGAGATGTTTATATGGCTCGATGGGGGGAAGATTTAATCATTAGCGGGTATGCTGAACAAGGAGATGCAGCAGCAATAGAAAATAGTCAATTATCGCCAAATCTACTGATTAATTTGGTTGTTGAGCTGCGATCGCCATTGCAAGCAGATATAATATTGCATCAATACCAACAGGATTTAGTCAATGAAGAACTACCCTTCAGATTTGACATAGCAATCAATATTCCGGCTGATTGTACGTCTAAGTTAATTTTAGCTGACATAAAACTGTATGGTGTATTGAACGATCCCAGTCAAGCGATGCTTCTAGGTAGTCATACGTTCACAATTACAGCAGATATCGCAGAATTATTGACAACTTTCCCAGTTTCTTGGGAGGAAGCTACTACAACAAGTTTTATATCCGCTAATAGTAAATCGGTAGCATCCAGCAAACTTGGTTTGGAGCTTTTCAATTTGGCGAAAAAGCCAAAGTTAGCTGAATTTAGTCTATTTCAACCAGCAACAAAACAGATTCTACCACCTCGGATTAAACCACTGGTTTTGTTGTCTGGATTAGAAGGTTCATCTGAGGAATTTTCGCCTCAATTACCTAAATTACCTCAAACTCCGCCAGATACACTGAATAAACTCATTTCCGAGCCTTCCCCCCCAGAGCAGACGGTAAATCTCACCAATATTCTACCAGCTATTGATTTCGATCAGTTCACAATCAAGCAGTTGAGAAGCTCTTTTCCTTACTTGAAACGGTTGGGTAATGTAACCGGGAAATTAGAACTAAATAAATTCGTCGTATCAAATGCACCGAAGCTACCAAATCTTCCCAAGGCTTCCCAGTCTGAATCTTTACCAAATCCTCCAGAAGAATCAGCACAAATACCAGATACAATAACTGCGCCTAATTTGTTGGCTGAGTTAATTACGCCAATTTCTGATTTACCAGAAGTGCCATTTATTGCCACAGATAACCAAGAGTACACACCAGAAAATACACCAGAAAATACACCAGAAAATACACCAGAAATATCCCCTCTAATTAAACTTTGGATACAGCGCGAGCAATACCCTGATGCTGAATATTTTTCCAGGGAATATATCAGTTCTAATACTCAAGAAAATTTACTCCCTAGTGATCCAGGGGTACTGGATGAGGTACAAGTAGAAAATTCCCAGGACAACGTTCTGGAGAAAGAATTAATCACAGAAGCAACAACAGAACCAGAACCAACAACATTAGATACTAGTTATATTCCCCTGATACCTTTATGGTTATCCCAGGAAATTGTTATAGACGATACCTATATTGATGAGGAAGATGATGGGGAGGTAGAAGCAAAATACTTGGGAAAATACTTGGAATCAGATTTATCCCAGGTTAATCATGAATTTTTGCCAACTCCTCAATTATATTTACCAGATGGTGAACTATTAGCTGGTACTTCTGTGAAAGTTCGTTTAGAATTACCTCAGATATCTTCATCGATCGCAGTTAAACTTTGGGTAGAAGATTGTCAAACCCGTTATTTGTTGGATGGTCCTCATGTAATTACGGACTTACAATCTAACATGTGGGGAGGTTTAGAGGCGATCGCGCAGTTAAATATTCCTTTCGGCTGTTTGGAAATTAGGCTGGATGCGATCGCATTAGATACAACCACACAGCAAGAAAGCCATAAAATCTCTATATTTAAAACCGTAATTCCACCTGATTTACTTAGTATAGAAACAAACGAATTAGCCGAACTGTAAAATCTAGTTGATGGATATTCCAGAAATCTTCCGGGAATCAAGTGTTAAAAATCTTGAGAATTTGGCAAATTAAAGGCTGTTTTACAGTAAGCTCATCTTGAATTGTAGTGTGTCTTTACAGGACTTTTGCTATGTTAAACCTATTTTTGGCTGAAACTTCCTTCTTACCCTCCATTTTTGTACCTTTAGTGGGTCTAGTTCTACCAGCAGTCATATTCGCCGCTTTATTTCTCTATATTGAGAGCGATGAAATTGCTTAGTTGAGATACGACTGGATCTAATTTTTCTATCCCTGGAATAAACCCTGGATAAATATTAACCGCCTGTTTTTTACAAACAGGCGGTTTTTTTAAATCAGTTAAACAACGGATTTTTAGGATTACAATGCAGAACCGATGCCTGCGTAAGAACCGTAAAAGAAAATACCAACTACCGTTATTATACCTAAACCTGCGACTGTAGCAACAATCCACAGAGGAATTCTTCCACTTCCTGACACAGCTTGTTCCTCCTCTATTAACAAATCAACAAAAATCAATTAACAAGTACGGGTGACTAATTTTCTAATTATCTCAATTAGTTAAAGAAATAACTGGAAAACAGAATTCCCAAGACGAAAACCAATAGAAGACCCAAATACAAAGAAGTCCGGTTGAGTTCCACCGGTCTGTTGTTGGGATTGGGAGTTCTTTCCATAACTTGCTCCTAGCGATGAATAAATTGCATTGCGGCGATCGCGCCTAAGAAAAAGACAGTGGGTACAGCCAGAGTATGAACTGCAAGCCATCTAACTGTAAAAATGGGGTATGTTACTGGTTGATTAATTTCGTTACCGCTAGCCATGATTTCAAGTTACTTTCCTATAAATGATTCTACTTGTTGTTTCGCTTCATAGCGATTCTTCACAATCGGCAATTCCTGCCGTGTTTGTGTGTAATATTCATTAGGACGAGGTGTGCCAAACGCATCATAAGCCAGCCCAGTGCTAACGAATAACCAGCCCGCAATAAACAAAGCTGGAATGGTGATGCTATGAATTACCCAGTATCGGATACTGGTAATAATGTCGGAAAAAGGTCGTTCTCCAGTGGTACCTGACATTTAAATCACTACCTTACAAAAAACTGCTATTGAGATCATTATCCTACAAAGTTTAGAAAGAGTTACAAATCGCAACAATCTTGCTCATAAAATTGTTGTCAACCGAACTTCTCTGGTGGGACATCAAGCAGACGGTGATACTGCATCAGCAGTTTTCTCAGGCTGGTATTTGAGTATGAGACCGCGATCGCCAATAATAAAGCCTTGGTCAGAGTTAAAAAACACAATCTTGTACAGATTAGCCGCCACTCCTTCCACATCCCGGTCTTTTTCCCAAGTTTTACCACCATCGACACTACGCAGCAAATTACCACTACCACCGCTGACCCAAATTTCATTAGGTGTGCGATATGCCAAATCGAGTAAGCCCCAACTAGTAGACAACTCTGGATATTCCACCTCTAACCAATTTTCTGGATGAGCCGGGTCATTAAACTGAATTTGTCCACCTCTGGCTAGTAACCACAATTGGCCATTCTGAGTAAAACCCATATTTTCCAACCGCCGGGAACTATTGCGATTATGGGGAACCCAAGCATCTTGTCCTGCTTCCCAAGTCGAATAGAAACTCCCCTTATAGGATACAGCAACGTATTTACCATCTGCTGAACGCTCCAGATTACGCACTACACCCACTGCGGCTGTAACCTGAGCTTGCCAATTTTTCCCACCATCTATAGTTTTATAGATAGCGCCTACATCAGTAGCCATTTCTGCCGTATTTGGAGATAAGGCTTGAATAGCAATGGGATTACCGGGCAGTTTTTCGCTTAAAGGAATACGCGACCAAGAATGACCTTCATCTGTGGTGTGTAACAGCAGGGATGGCTCTCCCACAATCCAACCTTCTGCACCAGCAAAGCTGACTGCATTGAAACGATACCTAGAATCATCCAATTCCACATGAAAGGACTGCCAAGTATTTCCACTATCTTGTGTTTCTAGCAGAGTCGCATTACCACCAACTAAATAACCATGCTGTGGGTTACCAGTAAAGGCAATATCTAATAATTTTGCATTTGTGGGTACATTAATAACTTGCCAGGGGTTATAGCTTAAAGAAGGAACATGGCTACAACCTAAGCAAGCGACCATCAGAATGAGAGAGGCAAATATTCCTTGCCACCTTTTCAGAATTGTAGGCATCAGTTCTTGATTGCGAACGTGGTTTTTGATTAAACTAACTTGTGTTTATGAATGAAAGAGAGGTTTTTATTGCAAACCATATAGGCTTAAAAAGAACAAAAAGCCTAGAGCTAAAGCTCCAAAGATCAAAATGTTCTTTTGACTTGGTGTAAGTTGGTTTCCACCAAAACCATACTTGAGATTTTCTTTGAAACCAGATACCACACCTGTTGGTCCAACGTTGCTAAAAGCCACCTTTTTGGCAGAACAAACTGGACAACGCCAATTTATCGGCAATTGAGCAAAAGGTACTCCAGGCGGAATATCATGTTTATCATCCCCCTTTTCGGGTTCATAAACATAGCCGCAAGCGCGACACTCATAGCGGTCTAAGACATCAGCCCCAACAGCTTTATCAGGTTGCTCACTCATAGCTCAAGTCTCGCAAGCGTCAGGAAAATCTTAAATATACGTTAAAAATTATGACATAATTCAGAGATTTTTCTATCACTGACCCAGAAGAATCCAATACTGATAATTGTGATGTTTCCAGATTTTACAAAAAAGTAACAAGATATAATATATAACGAAGGTTACAGCCTTAACTAACACCATAAACGGTAGATATCTATTTATGTTTATCCTCAGTGGTTACGAGTACCTTTTAGGTTTTTTGATTGTCTGTAGCCTGGTGCCTGCTTTGGCACTCTCAGCATCGAAGCTCCTAAGAGCAAGTAGTTACAGTCCAGAACGGCTAACTACATACGAATCTGGGATGGAACCAATTGGCGGAGCTTGGATTCAGTTCAATATCCGTTATTATATGTTCGCCCTGGTATTCGTGGTTTTTGATGTGGAAACTGTATTTTTATATCCTTGGGCAGTTGCTTTCCACAGACTTGGTCTATTAGCATTTATTGAAGCATTGATTTTTATTGCGATTCTCATCGTCGCCCTAGTTTACGCATGGCGTAAAGGAGCATTGGAATGGTCTTAAATTCTCAACTAGCCAAACAAGAATCTGAAAGAATCATTAACCCAGTTGAGCGTCCTACTGTTACTCAAGACCTTTCCGAAAATGTGATTCTGACAACTGTTGATGACCTCTACAATTGGGCAAGGCTTTCTAGCTTATGGCCGTTGCTATTTGGTACAGCGTGTTGTTTTATTGAATTTGCCGCTTTAATTGGCTCCCGCTTCGATTTTGACCGTTTTGGACTAATCCCTCGTTCTAGTCCCCGACAAGCGGATCTGATCATTACAGCCGGTACAATTACCATGAAGATGGCACCTCAATTGGTGCGTCTTTATGAACAAATGCCTGAGCCTAAATATGTTATTGCTATGGGTGCTTGTACAATTACCGGTGGTATGTTCAGCGTTGATTCTCCTACTGCTGTGAGAGGAGTTGATAAATTAATCCCTGTAGATGTTTATTTACCTGGTTGTCCTCCTCGTCCAGAAGCAATCATTGACGCAATTATTAAACTGCGGAAGAAAATTGCCAATGATTCCATGCAAGAACGCGGACAACTCAAGCAGGTTCACCGCTTCTACAGCACAGCCCACAATCTCAAGCCTGTAGAACCAATATTGACAGGTAAGTATTTACAATCAGAAACTCGCTTCACTCCACCAAAAGAATTGACTGAAGCAATAGGTATGGCTGTCCCACCTGCATTATTGACAGCAAAGGCGCAAAAGGAGGAATAATAACGTGGCTGAAGCAGAAGATAAACCTGTTACCGCAGGGACAGAATCATTAGTCACCGCTGGTAAGGTTTCCCAATGGTTGACAGAAAACGGTTTTGACCACGATACTTTAGCACCAGATGCTAATGGAGTGGAAGTTATTCAAGTAGCACCAGGATTCTTGCTACCGATCGCTACAGCTTTATATGCTTATGGGTTTAATTATCTCCAGTTTCAAGCTGGAATTGATTTGGGTCCAGGAAAGGATTTAGTCAGCGTTTACCATTTGGTGAAAGTGGGAGATAACAGCGATCGCCCAGAGGAAGTGCGAGTCAAGGTATTTTTACCCAGAGAAAATCCTAGAGTCCCTTCACTATATTGGATTTGGAAAACAGCAGACTGGCAAGAGCGCGAAACTTATGACATGTACGGCATTATTTATGAAGGTCATCCAAATTTGAAGCGGATTTTAATGCCAGAAGATTGGGTAGGTTGGCCTTTACGTAAGGACTATATTTCACCTGAATTCTACGAATTACAAGACGCTCATTAGGGTTTAGTATTATGGGAGAAAGAACAAACTTCTGAATTATCTTTCTCCCTTCACTTAAAATCACCGGGAAAGTGATAAGGATGGGCAAAGTAGCCCTTCCCCAAGGGAAATTCCAGAATCAAATTCCCGAATTTATCGAGAGTAGAAGCTATAAGATTTTCCGGGTTTGATTTGCTCCTCAGCAACCTTGCTGTGACTTCCGGCAAAGTTTGTAGGAGTTGGTCATTAAGCTTGTTTTGATGCTGTTCTAAAAAATGGCGCAAAATTCCCACTCCCAGGTCTCTTGCGATGAACTACGCCCCACCATAGGCTATTGCTTTCATGTCCAGCTTGTGATTCTGGAAATTTTCCCAAATGGGAATTTAACTCTTTCAAGATTAAAAAATAATTTTCTCAGTCTCTGTCACAAGATAGATTACAATGTGGGGGAAATTAGATCAGAATGGAATTTACATTCTTAGATAATGGGAGTGTGCGCCAAATTTTTATGACAAGGCGCACTTCCATTATCTAAATATGTCTACTATCAGAATAGGGCAAAATCCCTGATTGTCCATCTCTCTTTCGACGGAATTCATTTGATTATTTAACCTGCTTGACAAAATACAAGATTTTAGCAATCGCACAAAGCTTCCACAACTAGGCGAACTGCTTGCAGCAGCGCTTCGCTATCGCTTTCATGTCCAGCAAGGGAATTGTGCAAATTTTCCCAAATGGAATTTAACTCTTTCAAGATCAAAAAATAATTTTAGCAATCTCTGTCGCGAGATGGATTACAAGGTGGGGGAAATTAGGTCAAAATGGAATTGACATTCTTAAATAATGGGAGTGTGCGCGGAATTTTTATAACAAGGCGCACTTCCATTATTTAAATATGTCTATTATTCAGAATAGGGCAAAATCCCTGACTGTGCATCTCTCTTTCGACGGAATTCATTTGATTATTTAACTTGTTTGACAAAATCAAAGATTTCAGAGATTGTGCTTTCATGTAATCCAGATCTGGATTTTGTGATTGTGCAAATTTTCCCAAGTGGGAATTTAACTCTTTCAAGAGCAAAAAAGAATTTTCTCAATCTCTGTCCTGAGATAGATTACAAGGCGGGGGAAATTAGGTCAGAATGGAATTGACATTCTTAGATAATGGGAGTGTGTGCAGAATTTTTATGACAAGGCGCACTTCCATTATTTAAGGGTGTCTACTATCAGAATAGGGCAAAATCCCTGATTGTCCATCTCTCTTTCGACGGAATTTACTTGATTATTTAACCTGTTTGATAAAATACAAGATTTTATCAATGGCGCAAAGCTTCCACGACTAGGTGATGGCTGCGCCCGCCTCTTTGGGGCATCACTTCTTTTCGAGACGTTCTGCTAACGACCACCTACGGCATCGCTACCAGTCCAAAAACAATCATCAGTGAATTTTTCCTATCTATACACTTAATAATACTTAAAAACCCATAGCGTTTCTCAGGAATTTGTCAAAGTATGTTTAGCTATCTCCTATTAAAGAGGACTATAGTTTTTAATTCTTCTAAAGCTGGACAAATCAGTTGTTCTGCAAGATTTATGATACAACTATGTTTTTAATAAATATTGTGCATTAGTTATTGTCCAAATGACTTAAACATGTGTTAGAGTAGTTAATGTTAGCTAGTTGATATAAAAGAAATGTCAATCCTTCGGACAATAGTTCTGCCAAATGGATTTGAACAGTTAACAAAAGATCAGCAAATTGATTATGTTCAGAATCTCTGGGACTTAATTCTTACAACTTCATCAGAAATTACTTCGCCTGAATGGCATATTGAAATTGTGCGCGATCGCGTTGCCTCACAAGATAGTGCGCGACTAAGTACGTGGAAGGAAACTAAAGAGAGATTAATCAGAAAATATTGTGAATAAATGGATCATCTTACTTGATTATAGGGCAAGCGAAGATATTGACTCAGCAGTCAGGTGGTATTCTGAAAAACAAATGGAACTTGCCCTTGAATTCTTGAATGCAGTTGATGCAGTCTTTGAGTCAATATCTCAACTCCCCCAATCTTATCAAGAAGTTGTTCCTGGGATTCGTAAAGCTATGACAAGAAAGTTCCCATTTTGTGTTTACTATACAGTTGATAATAATCGTTTAATCGTATTTGCTATTTTGCACGCTAGCCGAAATTCTGAAACTTGGCAGCAAAGACTTGATTAATTTGATTAGAATCCGATCTATAACTAAACTAAATATCTCCTGCTCCCAAAACCTGCGATGTAGTCAGGTTACTTTTACGGATAGCATTTGAGGCAATAGAATTACTTCCTTTATTTAAATATGTCTACTATCAGAGTAGGGCAAAATCCCTGATTTTCCATCTCTCTTTCGACTGGAGCCGCTCCGCCTCCGAAGATGCTGCTTTCATCTCCAGTAAGGGAATTGTGCAAATTTTCCCAAATGGGAATTTAACTCTTTAAAGAGCAAAAAAGAATTTTCTCAATCTCTGTCGCGAGATAGATTACAAGGTGGGGGAAATTAGGTCAGAATGGAATTGACATTCTTAAATAATGGGAGTGTGCGCGAAATTTTTATGACAAGGCGCACTTCCATTATTTAGATATGTCTAGTATCAGAATAGGGCAAAATCTCTGATTGTCCATCTATCTTTCGACGGAATTCATTTGATCATTCAGCAATTCTCCTCATTGAAATATTTGTACTAAGTAGAGAAAGGAAAATAATTATAGCTAGGTAAAGTTATATAAAATAACGTGAGTTCGACGGTTGGATAAAGGATGGAAAACCTTGTTCTTGTTCCATTTCCCCGGTTCTTTCCCTTGGGACTCATCTCTAGCTATTTCTACTTGTTTCGAGTAAACGAATCCCACCACTACTTGCATATCGCTACTTAAGTCCAGTTCTTTGAAAACGAGTGAGTTTTGCGATTTGGTGCTAAGACAAACAGAATATCAAGCTGTTGTTCATTAGGTTTAGTGGTACAACTACCACTAATGCTATAAATTGAACCTATAGCTTGTTTCCAAACTTGGGAATCTTTACTATTAATATATTGTGATGGCAAAAATCCGTAAACCCATAACATCATAGATCCCATATTTAAATAAAAATATCCGTCATTAGGATTAGGTAAAGAACTAGTTGCAGTAGTAAAATTATACGTCCGAGATAGAGGTACATGCGGTTGTGGTACTAAATCTGCCATCGCACCTACCCCAGTACTCATGACCAAAGTTTTGTCATCTAACCAACTATATGCAAATAAACTCTTTGATATATCTCCTAGCGCATCCCAACTCGTAACTGTTTGACCTTTGATTTTACGGGTATTTACTACTAATTCTCCCATGAACCAAGACTTAAACAATTGGTTAAACTTATTCAACGCACGATCCGCCGCCGCATGATCATTTGTTTTCAGGGCTAAACCTATACCTAGGCTAAAGCTATTTAAAGATCCGCCTTTAGTAGGAAATAAGAAAGCAGCGTACTCGCCATTCATCCAACCCATAATATCGCGTTCAAAATCAAGACCTGTTGTTTTGCGGACGTACTGGCGAAATCCTTCTAGGTTCTTTTTGTATTCTGGCTTCTTACTCAACCCCGTAGCTATAGTTTGCCATTTGTCATTGAGGTTATTACCAGTAAGAGTAGTATACGTTGCTGCTGGTAAACGTGGTAGTAATGTACCTTTGTTGTCACTCAAGAATTTGAAAATATCTTGACGAGTATTCAATTGAAAACGTAATCCTTCTGGTTGTAATGTCATTAAACCATTAACAGCACCGAGTTTCTCGTGTTCTTTTAAAGATAGTTTATCTGTTGGTATAGGAAACGGTAAGTTTTCATCTTTAGCGATGAGTGGAATTAAAGGTAAAAAGCCTTCTGGATCTAAGTATAATGTAGCTAAAGCGTCAGCAGCTCGCGGATTTTGAAAGGTTTGTTGGAAGTTAGGATTACTAGCTAAAGTGCTAGTGCTTGCTTGAATCGAGTCAATTATCTGTTCGATTGGTTGAGAATTTTGACCAGCTACAATATATCCAGGTAAAGCAGCGACTACATAACCATTTGATTTTATATGGTATGGTATGACAGGTATAACATTAGAAGCGTTTTGTAATGAATGAATCGGCTTTAGTTTTGTGGGGATATGATCTGGTTTAAATTTATAAATTGTCACACCTTTATAATGTTCAATTTGAGAACTGTTTTCTGGTTTGAAATAATTTAATATAGATGTCTGATCTTGAGGATCTTTGACTTGGACTAGAAAAACAAAGCTAGATTCGATACTATTTGTAGACTTAGTCTTTGGTAAAAATGCAATTGCTACTCGATCTCCAACTTTTGATTCAATATTTCTTTGATAATCAAAGTTCAATGGGCTTAATTTTTTAGGCATAAGAGTTGACACCCAATCCCCTGCCATTTTGAATAGGACAAAGCGATTTAAACCTCCCCAAACTTCTGATTTTGTACTTAATGTAATTACATAGGGTGTATCATATGGTAGGATACGAGCAATGTCTAGGTTGGGCGGAGGCATCACAGGTATAGGAGTCTCTGTAACAGAAGTAGTGGTGGTAGTAACATCTGCCACTTGACCTAAAGTTGGGGATACCAGTAGCCCTGTAGTTGCTATTACTCCAATTAATACAAGTCGCTTCATATCATTATACCTAGAGTAGATGTTTCTTTAGTATTAATTGTACATGAACTCGACGGCAGAGAAATGGTAAAGAGCTGACTAGGGAAGGATTCGAGAAATTGGATAGATGTGCTATTGATAGTTATTCAATTTCATTGAGAGCTAATCCGTTTATGTCCACAATTGCATCCAGGCTTGACATTACCCTGGAGCGGAAGGCTTCCGCAGTTTTATTTTGCTCACCTGCTTACAATGAAAGCTTTCAAAAGATTCCTGTGCAATTTAAAAATTTAAGTTTAATTTAAATTGTTAAAATAGTAGATACTAATTTCTACTCATCTAACCTTTAATTTTCCGACTCTTGGCTACTATATCTTGTCCTCGCTGTCACCAACTTGTTGATAGTCAAGCAATTACTTGTCCTAATTGCCGAATTACACTCAAAGCCTACGGACACCCAGGAATTCCTTTACATCGTACACAAGGAGAAGGATATTTATGTGATAGCTGTACATATGATGATGATGATACGTGCAATTTTCCTCAGCGCCCTTATGCTAAAGTATGTACTCTCTATGAGAATTTGGCTGAAAGAAAGTTAGAACTAGAGCAGCAACGTTATAAAAAGCGTATTAACACCACTGTAAAAGATTGGTTAAAACGTCATCAGGGCTTAGTTCTTTTATTTGCACTTCTATTAATTTGTTTGGCGATCGCTCTATTCAGAGTCTGAAGGAGATGTTATTCTATTCCAAACACGTCTAAGTCAAACCAAAAAGTAGTCCCTACGCCAACTTCACTCACCAGGTGAACTTTACTGTGATGTCTTTCGATGATGTTCCTGACAATAGATAAGCCTAAACCTGTACCTTCAAGTGTGTGAACTCTATTTTCTACTCGCACAAAACGATCAAATATAGCTTGTTGGTCTTCATAGGCTATACCAATTCCTGTGTCAGCAATTTCTATGCGTACTTTAGCAGAAGGAATATCGGAATTTGGTTGGATTTCCAATTGATAAGCGTATATAGCTACCCTTCCACCTGATGCAGTAAATTTTAGAGCGTTACCAATTAAATTACCAAAAACCTGCAATAATAAATCATAATTCCCTACAACGAATGGTATATCAGTAGCAACTTCCTGAATCAGGGTAATCCCTTTATCTCTAGCATTTAGTTGATAAGTGCGTAATGTCTGTTCGATCGCCTGGGCTAAATCTACCCGGTCAAAATTGTAAGTTCGTCCAGATTCCAGTTTGGATAAATCCAAAACGTCGTTAACTAAGCGAGTTAATCTATCAGTTTCATGATTGACGGTTTGCAAAAACTCACGGCGTTTTTCTGTATTTAAATCTTGATCATAATCATGTAAAGTTTCTATATAGGTTTTGATATTAAATAAGGGTGTACGCAGTTCGTGGGAGATATTACTGATAAACTGGCTTTTGGCTTCATTGAGTTCGACTTCACGGGTGATATCTTGCACGGTAATCGCAATTCCCTTAATACTCTCCCTCTGTAAGTTAAGTACTGTAGTTAACAGAATCCGAATTGTGCGCTTAATTGGTTGACTGAGAGGGATGCGAAATTCTGCGCTTTCACAAACTCCCGCAGCCATCTCATATAAAGTGCGGGTGATTTCTATTTGCACTGAAACAGGTAAATGACTTAATACATTGCTACCTACTACATCTACACCTTCCCAAGCAAAAATGCGTCTAGCGGTGGGATTTACCAGAATCACCTGCATATTGTTATCAATTAATACCGCTCCATCAGCGATCGTCGAAACTAAAGTTTCTAGTTTAGCTTTCTCTGCTGTCAACTCCTCAATATTTTGTTCTTCATAGCGTTCTAGACGCTCCGCCATTTCATTAAAGTTAAAAATCAATTCTCCCAGTTCTCCCCCCAGGGGTAAGTCTATGCGCTGCTTAAAATTTCCCGCAGCAATTTGTTTGACTCCCACCAATAGTTCTTTAATCGGTTTAGTAATTGTCAGAGCATTAATTACGCCCGCTAAAATTACCATCACCCAAATTGTGATAAAAACTGCAATGGTGACATCTCTAGTGAAGTTGGTAGAAATAACACCATTCTGATTTGGGTTTATACCAATTGCTAATACGCCTAAATATTTTTTATTGCCTATGAGCGGTACAAAAACGTCAGTGACTAACCCATCTGGGGTGAGATGTTGTCTGACAAAAGGCTGCTCAGAATCATGAGCATAATTTTCTGGTAACTGGATGCTGCGCTTGATGGTGAGAGAATTCTCTACTTCTGGTTCCCAAAAAGGAATCCCAAAAAAGATCTTACCAATTTCGTCAGCATAGAGAATATAACGCACGCTAGAAGTGCTGCTGTAGAAACGTTGGGAAAATTGTGCTATTTCACTCAAATTACCTTCTGCAATTAATGGTGAAACGTTACTAGCTAGTAACAGTCCTAAATCTCGACCAAAACGAGTGTCGTTTAACTGCGCGTCTTGTTGAATTGTGTTGACAGCCCAGAATGTCAAACCACTCATGAATAGAGAAACTACTAGAGTCGCCACAGCTAGCAATTTTGTCTGGAGAGTAAATTCTATCCACCAATTGGCGATCGCAGAGCGAATTTTGATGAAGACAGCCAGCATTTTCTCTAGCTCCGCACTCTATAACCAATATCTTTACGGTAGTACATTCCAGGAAAATGGATATTTTGAATGCTTTCATATACTCTGGCGAAGGCTTGGGGAAAATTTTCGCCTACACCATTGATGTTCAGCACCCTACCACCGTTTGTGATGATTTGTTGGTGTTGATTTAATTTTGTCCCTGCATGAAATATGCTAACATGCTCGGCTACTTCTGCTGTCAAACCAGTAATTATTTTCCCTGTTGTATACTTTTCTGGATAGCCCTCTGATGCTAGGACAACAGTAGCAGATACTCCTTTATGCCAGCGAATAGGTGGTAATTTGTCTAATCTTTGCTCTATACAAGCGTAGAGTAATTCCACTAAAGGAGTTTCTAATAATGGTAGAATTACTTGGGTTTCTGGATCGCCAAAGCGGCAATTAAACTCTAAAACCCTGAAGTCCCCATCTGGTAAGATCATCAATCCAGCATAAAGTACTCCTCGATAGTCAATCCCTTGATTTCTTAATGCCGCAATAGTTCTTTCTAACACTTCTGACTGGATGCGCGACATTAATTCTGGTGTAGCAATTGGTGCTGGGGCATAAGCCCCCATACCGCCTGTATTATCTCCAGTGTCTCCTTCCCCAATTCGTTTGTGGTCTTGAGCAGGTAATAGTGGTCGAATTGTCAAACCATCTGTTAATGCTAAAATCGAAACTTCTTGACCAGACAAATATTCTTCGATCACTACAGCATTACCGGCGCTACCAAACTCCCCTTGAAAAATCGCTTCGATAAATTTTTCTGCTTGTATAATCGTATCAACTACAGCTACACCTTTACCAGCCGCCAATCCATCAGCTTTAATTACTATTGGTAGAGATGAGTCGCGTACATAAGCTTTTGCTGCTAGAATTTCTGTGAAAACCTGTGCTTTAGCTGTAGGTATCCCGGCTTTTGCCATTAAAGCTTTAGCCCAAGCTTTGCTGGATTCAATTTGCGCTGCTGCTTTAACTGGACCAAATACCTTTAATCCTTGACTTTGGAGATGATCTACAATCCCCTTAGCCAAAGGCAATTCTGGACCCACAACGACAAGGGATATGTTCTCTTCCAGAGCATACTTGCCTATACTGTCAAAATCATCCACCGATAGAGGTAGATTTTGACAACGTTCGTGAATTGCCGTACCCCCATTTCCTGGTACGCATATAACCTGATGAATTTCAGGGGATTGAAGTAATTTCCACGCCAGAGCATGTTCGCGTCCCCCACTACCAATAACTAAAACTTTCACCAACTTCCTCTTATATAGACCATCTGACTAGTTTTCTCCCTGGGTCTGTCGTTCTAGATCTTCAGGAATCTGCCTCTAAAGAGATGAGTACAACTGTAATATTGTCGTGTCCACCTTGTTCTTTAGCCGCTTCTACTAGAGAGATTGCTGCTTTGTCTAGACTAGGAACTTCTTGGAGATAGTCAGCAATTTTTTCATCTATGAGTTCTTCTGTCAATCCATCACTACATAAAAGTAAGCGATCGCCGACTTGTAAATCCAAAGACTGTAAATCAACATCATTGAAGTCTTCACGTCCCAAACAACGGGAAAGGACATGGCGGAAAGGGTGGGCTCTAGCTTCAGAGACGCTAATATCGCCAATTTTAATTGCTCTAGCTATCCAGGTATGGTCTTCCGTTAATTGGACTAACCCTGATTTGCGCCAGAGATATAGTCTAGAATCCCCAATGTGCGTACACATTGGACCTTCTTGCCCCCGAAAAACTAGCACCACCACAGTTGTTCCCATGTCAGCGCGTTCGGGATGCTCTTGTTGGTCTTGTAAAATGGCATCATTAGCCTGGGACAAAGCTTGTTCTAATAAACCTTTGTTAGATAGAGAAGATTGCCAATTAGCGATTAAATAATCCCTAATAATTGCGGTAGCAATGTGACTAGCTTCTTCTCCCCCTGCATGACCACCCATACCATCAGCCACGATAAAAAATCGTTTCTCTGGGTCGATATAGTATGCGTCTTGATTATTGGAACGAATAAGTCCCGGATCGCTAACACCGGTGGAGCTAATTTTCATAAGTTTTTAAGGGGAACAGGCGAGAAGATGGAACATTAATATGTACGGTCGTAACGGTCAAGGCGCAGAAAAATGCGAATCAGCATAAATAAAATTGTAGCGGCAATTAAGCCAGCCAATACTGCCAACCATACATAATGGTTAACTAATAAAATCGTAGCTGATAAAGTAAATGCAGCTACCATTAAAGCATAGCTAATCCCCAATTGAATATTACTTTGTCGTCTAATTAACCTTTCTGTTTCTATAGAACGAACTCGCAGGCGCAGATCCCCTCGTTCTAATTTGTCTAGTGTATCTTCTAGTCTCCGGGGTAAACCCAAAGCACTATTACTAACTTGGACTGCTTGGCGACCTAATTCATTCAAGAAGCTATTCCCCTCTGAACCATTTGTATTAGTCATAAGTTCCATGGCAAACGGTTTGACTACCTCCATAAAGTTAAACTCTGGGTCTAAACCTTTGCCTACTCCCTCAAGTGTAGAAAAGGCTCGCATCACAAAGGTGAAAGTTGCTGGAAATCTGAAAGGTTGATTATAAGCTATTTCGTATAAGTCTTCACTAATGGCTGAAACTGATTGGTTCTCAAATGGCTTATCCATAAAGTTGTCCAACATGTATTGGACAGAACGGCGCACTGGTCCTATGTCTTCTACCGGGGCGATCGCTCCTAAATCGATTAACGACTGCACTACGCGATCGCCATCTTTTTGAGCAATACCAAATAGTGTTTCCATCAAGCCCTGACGCACATTAGATTTAATCCGCCCCATCATGCCAAAATCGTAGAAAATCAAAACTCCTTCTGGGCTAACAGCCAAATTCCCTGGGTGGGGATCAGCATGGAAAAACCCATCATCTAGGAGTTGATGCAAATATGCCTCAGCGCCATAGCGAGCAATTAATTTCCGGTCTACGCCAGCAGCTTCTAGAGCTTCATATTGACTAACTTTAATTCCTGGCACATACTCCAAAGTAATCACCTTAGGGGTAGTGTATCGCCAATAAACTCTTGGCACTTTCACCCAGGCATAATTACGGAAATTGCGCCGAAAAGTATCAGCGTTGCGCCCTTCACTTAAATAATCGATTTCTTCCCACAAAATGCGACAGCATTCCTCGTAAATTCCCATCCAATCTCTGCCCTTACCCCATTCGGGATGGTTTTGAAAGTAACGGGAAATACCTTTGAGAATTTGTAAATCGATTTCAAACAGCTTTTTCAGTCCCGGACGTTGGATCTTGACAACTACTGCTTCATTTGTATACAGTACCGCTTTATGTACCTGTCCTAAACTAGCTGCTGCTAAGGGTATAGGTTCAAAACTGAGGAAAAGTTTGGCAACTTTCTTACCTAATTCTTGCTCGATCGTTTTTTCTACTTGCTCATAGCTAAATGCTGGAACTCTATCTTGTAACTTAGACAACTCTTCTACATATTCACTGGGAAAAATATCAGCGCGAGTAGAAAATAGCTGCCCAACTTTAATAAAAGTCGGGCCTAAGTCCAAAAAAGTGTTCCGAATCCAGATAGCTTGCGATCTGCGCCTAGCAGCTTGCTTAGACTCAGTTACACCACCAGGATAAGTCCATGATTTGCTATAGCGCCAAATTTTGAACATCAAAGTCAAGACAAAAGACCAAATGTCCACAAAGCGCCGTCGGCTAGAGTAGTTTTCACGATTCCAACGGTATACTCGCTCTGAATAACCTTTTTCCATAAATTTTCCCTACCGTTGGGTTGTTACGAAATCACCAGTAAGAACAGTCACTCTGATTACTAAAACTAAATTTTTGACTAAAGATTGCTGCGATACTTTTGTAATTCAGTGCGCAATAGAGCAATTTCTGCCCGCAATTCATCAATTTCCGCTTGTAAATCAACAGATCCTGTACTACTAGTATTTGTACTTGTAGTAATTTCCGAACCAGTGGTTTGAGCGGCTAGATTAGCTCTAGAAAGTACTTCCTCTGTGAACTGGCGTAAATGCTCTCTCGTTTCGGCATCAAATTTGCCTAGTTCACTCAAAGCATCAGTCAAGGCGACTTCAATCCGTTCATTAATTACTTCAGCTACTGCTCTACCGACAAAGAAGGCTTGCACAAGAGGATTACTCATAAATTTTTGTAAAGTTACTCCGCAAAAAAATTATAACTTGCCTGTATACCTTGCTGACGATTGTTGAGCGAGGAAAATTTTTCCCATGCCAACCTGGCTGCGCCCACCATTCCCGATGAGTTACCTAATTCGGAGGGTAGAATCTTTAATCCGACAGCAGAAGTAGGTAAAACTCGCTGGGCAATTTCTGTCTCTAAAGCAGGTAGGAAAAACTTGAAACTAGCACTCACACCACCACCAAGGATAATTGCTTGAGGTGTCAGGACATAAATTAGGCTGACCAAACCAATGCCTAAATCCCTACCATAATCTTGCCAGAAAGCCAAGGCAAATTCATCCCCTGCTTCCGCTAGAACACCTAATTCTACTGGCTCTTTACCGGTGCGACGACGGATAGCATTGACGGAAGTGTACTGTTCCAAGGAGCCTTGATTACCACTATTACAGGCTGGACCATCAGGATTTAACGTAATTAACCCCAATTCTCCCCCAGCTCCTTGGTGCCCGACAAACAACTTACCATTGAGGATCACCGCGCCGCCAACGCCAGTTCCTAAGGTCAGCATAATGAGGTCTTGGAAATAACGACCTGCTCCTAACCAGGCTTCTCCCATTCCAGCACAGTTAGCATCATTAGCCAAAGTAGTTGGTTTACCTGTTTTTTCCTCTAACCAATCGGCTAAAGGGACGTTTTGCCACCCCACTAGATTAATCGCTACTTTCGCAATTCTACCAGCCGCATCAGCAGGTCCGGGAGTACCTACGCCAATTGCTACAGTTTCATTGTCTGGATCGATTTGGGCGATCGCATCCAGCATGACATGCAAAACTTGTGTAGGCGTTGCTGGCTGGGGGGTAGCTACTGTTAGGGATTGTAAACATTTGCCATCTTCACGGAATCGCCCTAACTTAATGGCTGTTCCCCCTAAATCAATCCCGATTACTTCCGATTTTGCCACATTTACACATTAGCTAAAATTGTCAATTAACTTAGCAGAATTTGTTACTGTTTTACTACCACGATGTTAATTGAGAGATGGGAGGCGCATTGCGAGTTACACCCACGCTAGCTTGCTCCCAATTACTAATAGGTGTACCTTTGAGTAGAACAGATAGAGCTATAGAGAGCATAAATCCACCAGTCGCAGCAGCAATTAAAGAGATATTGTCTTTCACGGTAATTTTAAACTTAAGTTCTAATTTGATGAGTTTGACCGAAGAGAGGCAGGAGGCAGGAGGCAGAGGGCAGAAGGTAAGAGCTTTTTAGTTCACTTTACTTTATACTTCAGTTTTTTGAGTCTTTCTACAGATTTAAAAGTTAAAGTCTTGGATTTACCTCCTGCCTCCTGCCCCCTGCCTCCTGCCTTCTTGCTACTTCCGCATTCTATTTTCCCTCGCCAATCGTGGATTGACAAATTCATTCAAACCTTCACCCAGTAGTGATAACCCCACTACCATAGATGTCATGGCTAATCCGGGGAAAAGTGCAGTCCACCAAATACCAGTGGGTAATCCATCTAAAGCTTGCTTTAAGTCGTGTCCCCATTCCGGTACTTCTTCTGGTAATCCTAAGCCGAGAAATCCTAATCCGCCTAAGACTAAAATTGCATCTGCTGTGTTCAGGGTAAATAGGACAGGTACGCTTTGGATTGCATTAAGAAATAAATATCGCGACATAATAGCCCAAGTTGAAGCACCCATCGCTTTGGCTGCTTCAATATAAACTTCTGTTTTGATGCTAACCGTGTGGTTGCGCACAACTCTATAGTATTGTGGTATGTAAGCAATACTAATAGCGATCGCTGCATTCAGAATTCCCCGTCCTACAATAAAAGCCAAGGTAATGGAGAGTAATAATCCGGGCAATGTATAAATGCTATCCATGAGAAATAAACAGAATTTATCCAAATTTCCCCCTAGATAACCACTTAGCATCCCTAACGGCACACCGATTAACATACTAAGTGCTGTTGCCAGAATTACCACTTCTAGTGCAGCTTGCGCACCAAATATAGTGCGAGAAAATACGTCATAACCCAATAGATTAGTCCCAAACCAATGTTGGCTGCTTGGTGGTTCCTGAATTTGATTGTGGATCAGATCTTTGGGGTCTTGTAGCCATCCCCAACTTTGCAATAGAGGGGCAAAAATCGCTCCCAAGATGAAACTCAGAGTAATAGCCAAACCAATTAGCATTAAACCCTGAGAAAGGCGTATTTTTCGGGTAAATTTGCCCAAAATTGGCAATTGCTGTTTTTTGATGGACATGGGCGATCGCTATTCAAAGGGAACGGGGAACAGTGAATACATATAGGACTCCTGATTTTTGAACAAGACAACCTACTCTTCTCCTGTTCCCTATTCCCTATTCCCTGTTCCCTCTGCAAATGGTAACATCAACAAGGCAGAAGTAGAATTTATCATCTTGATTATGGCTGTAGTTATTGCTGGGGAACGTAGTGGGGTGGGTAAAACTACTGTGACGATCGCTCTATTAGCCTTTTTACGTCGCCACGCCAATCTCGTCCAATCTTTCAAAGTGGGACCTGACTACATTGACCCCATGTTCCATCACTACGTCACTGGTCGTCCTTGTAGAAATTTGGACCCTGTATTAACTTCTCAGTCCTATGTCCAGCAATGTTTTAACCGCTACTCCCAAGAATGTGAATACAGTCTGATAGAGGGTGTAATGGGTTTATTCGATGGCGTACAATCTCACGACCAAATGGATTTCGCTAGTACAGCACATGTTGCTAGGTTGCTTGATCTACCTGTAGTACTGGTGATAGATTGTAGTCGTTTATCTGGTTCTGTAGCTGCGATCGCTCATGGTTATTCTACTTTTGACCCCAGGCTGAAAATTGCTGGTGTTGTCCTGAATCGCGTGGGGAGCGATCGCCATTTATCATTATTGCAAAATTCCCTCGCACCGCTACAATTACCAATTTTGGGAATCCTCAGACGACAAGATAACATCACCATCCCCGATCGCCATTTAGGTTTAGTTCCCACAGATGAACTTCCAGAATTAAATACTCTCATCAATCACTTAGCTGACTTAGCCACAACTTGCTTTAATTGGGTTAAACTACTTCCACTGTTAAAATCTCCTATTACTCATTGTTATACACCAAGGAAAAAATGCACTTTGGCTCAGGCTCCGAAAGTGGCAATCGCTCGTGATCGAGCCTTCAACTTTTACTATCAAGACAATTTAGATTTACTGGAAAATTTAGGCGCAGAACTTGTTTTTTGGAGCCCCATAGCCGATGAGGAAATACCAAAAGGTGTACAAGGAATGTATTTTGGTGGAGGTTTTCCAGAAGTATTTGCGGAACAACTTGCTGCTAACACAGGTCTGCTCCAGTCGGTGAAAAATGCCATTTTAGCTGGAATACCAACAATTGCTGAATGTGGCGGATTGATGTACTTGTGCGATCAATTGATTGATTTTGCAGGAAAGTCTTGGTCGATGGTGGGAGTTTTACCCGCAGTTGTGGAAATGAGTCAACGCCTCACTTTAGGTTATCGTCGTGGGGTAGTTTTACAAGATAGTTTACTCCTAGACACAGGTACAACTATTTTTGGTCATGAGTTCCATCATTCTCGATTAATCTCACATCCACAACCAACTTTATTTCAAACTTATCGTTATGACTGTGATGATTATATGGGATTTGAGGGTTGGTCTACCCACAATGTCCAAGCATCCTATGTCCATCAACATTGGGGCGAGAGTCCAGCAATTCCCCAAAAGTTTATTCAAATGTGTCTGGATGCGTAAGCTAATCTAGACTTGGTAAGCCATTTATTGATACGTATATTTTTGCTTGAATCCTGGGAAAGAATTGCAGCCGCCCTGCACTAGCTATTTTGATATAAGTGTTAATGTAATGTTGGTAATGGAAAATTCCATCAAACTCAGGACAAACTAATGCGTGGGAAGATTGAGAAAATTGATTTAGATTCAAAAATTTCAGGTTTTGTCCGCCAGTTATATATCTATTTGCCCCCCAGTTATGCAGATAATTTGACTCGGAGTTATCCAGTTCTTTATATGCACTTTGGGCAGCGCCTGTTCGAGCCAAAAAAATTGGATGGTAAATCTTGGCGAATACATGAAACAATTGAGCAGCTATTAGATGGTGATTTAATTAATGAAATTATTGTCGTCGGTATTGCCGCTACTAATTTGACATCTGATTACTGGCACTATGCGGCTTTGTATAAAGATCAAGCACTAGGAGGTCATACTTATGAGAGTTTTATTATACAAGAGCTAAAGCCTTTTATAGATAATACTTTCAGGACTTTGAGCGATCGCTCCCACACTGCCATAATCGGCTCTTCTGCTGGTGCAACGGTCAGCTATAACATTGCTGACCGTCACCCTGATGTCTTTGGCAAAGTAGGGATGCTTTCCCCTACTGTTCGTAGCTTTGATGGTAATACTTGGCTGTACTCCTGGCCAATGCAGAAACCACAGTTCCTTCTCTGGATTGATGTCGGTGATGCGGAAGGAATTTATACCCACCCAGTCAAAGAATTGGTTGATGTGCTACTTACTCAAGGTTGTGTGCCTAATATTGACCTTTTTTACTATCTAGAACCCGATGCTGCTCACTACGCAACCTACTGGGGTAAGCGTCTGAAGCACCCACTATTGCTGTTTTTTGGCAAGGAAGGCACACCTATTTCTGTGGAACTACAAGGTGATCATGTCCTGGGAGTAGGCGGCGCGCCATTAACAGTTAATCCAATTGTAGAGTATGACACTGGCCTAAGATGTACCGATCTCACTGGTAGCTATGATGTGGAAAATCCCCAAGTTTTGCAGGTGCAACCAGGCAACCGATTGACTGGACTTTCCACGGGTATTACCAGAGTATCTTTTTTATCTCAAGGAGTAAAAACATCCAGTAATTTCCAAGTTGTATCTAGTTTGCCTGATCAGATGCAAGTTCACCTAAGCGCCCATGTTCCAGAGGAAACTCCGAATGTTGAACAGATATATTTTGGGACTATGCCCTTGCAAAGAACCAGTACAAATTTCTATGAGGGGAAATATACCTTGCCACGAGGTTTTACTCTAGCAGATGTTTTTAGCTGTGGGATGCATAACTTTGAGCGCCAAAAGGACGGTTCAGAAATGCCACTGCGGTTTTTACAAGTGCGGGAAGAAGATATATCTATTGAGTATGTAATTGAACGTTGGTCTAAGCTTTAATCTAGAATTTGAGGTTTAATTCAGAGTAAAAAATGATATGGACAAAATCGCTCTTGCATCCCAACTTCAATTGAAAGTTTCCTCTTACTACACATGTCATTACCCATTAGTGGATTTGCATTTACGCCATAATCAGGGTAGAAGTATGCTCAGTCTCCTGCCTAATGCTGATTTTTGGAGTATCCCTGTGTTTAGCGTTGATACTACTGATGTAGTACCGAACTTAGTGATCCAGCCTGGATCTAAGCTTTTTGAAGAGCGGATGGATATATTTGAATTAACTACAACCCCTGTATCTTCTTTCCCGGAGGGAATTGCTCAAATTAGCGCCTCCATAAAACGCAATCAACCAGTAATACTCTCAGGGACGACTTACGAACTACCACATAGTCCAGATTTTCATAATCCAAATTATCTCAAACCATCCACTAACTCTATATTCGGTGGCAGTTTTATGATTGGTGATCACTATATCACTGTGATAGGAATAGGAGCTGAAGAGGTTTTCATTTATGACCCTATACCCAACAATTTCCTGGGGACGATTTCTCTTGAGTCCTTAGAAAAATTCTGGCGCGGGAATCTCCAGTTTCCAGAATTTACTCAAGCTAAGGGCTATTCTTTACTAGTCACTTACGGTATTATCAACGTGACAATTGGAGAAAATTATCAAAATGAAAAGTTCGATCTGGTGGCAATCAATGTTCTAAATAAAGTCAATACTGCCTTTCTGGAGGGGCTGACAAGAATTAGAACAGGTAGACTTTATTTATCGGGTGTTGCTCTCAACACTTATATCTATGAAGCTTTTTATGCTTACTACTCCACATCGGGAGAAATTCCACAATCCTTGGGAAAATGCCTCTTTGATATGCGATGGAGTCGCTATTATTTACGGGACTTCCTCCATGATTTGCATAAAGAACTCAATCTTCCTCTCTCAGAACTCGTGGATGAGATGCTGATGATTGTTCAATTGTGGGAAGAGGTTTACAGGTCATTTCTCACTATTGTCCGCAAAAACTCCCAGGTCAATCATACCCAAGTGCAAGAATTTATTAATTTTCTGGCTGGGGTGATCAAGCGTGAGAAGGAGTTCCATTGTCAGATTCAGGATTGGTTAAGCAAAACAAAAGTGGGGTAAACTTTAAATGTTAGAACCATCCAAGATTAACGAAACTGTTCAGGATATTGTCCTGGACTGTATTCAGGAAGTAACTACCCAAGGCTGGGGTCGTATTCAAATTGAACAGGGTGCTGCTGCTAATATTCTCGCGGGTGGTGGATACATAGATTCTTTGGGACTGACCTCATTGCTGGTGGTGATTGAGCAGGATATTGAGGCTGAGTTGGGATTCACGATTAATTTAACTAGCACAATTACTGAAATTACTCCAAGTAGCACTAATCCATTAGCTACGGTGGGATCATTAACTGATTATATCGTTGATTGTATTAACAATTCTACTGTGTGTGGAGGTGTTTGATGGCTATTGAATTTCTCTTGGAGAGGTTTGATCAGAATAAAGATGCTGAGGCGTTAATCTGGAGCGATCGCTCGGTGCTTTATAGTGAACTTGGACAATTAGTCAAATTTTGGCAGGAACGATTGCATAAAGAAGCTCTCCCTCAAGGTGCAGTGATCGCTTTAGAAGCAGATTTTTCACCCAATTCTGTAGCTTTGTTATTGTCCTTACTCCAGCATAATTGCATTGTAGCACTGCTAACAGCAGAGATGAAAACTAGTCGGGCTGAGTTGCGTCAGATAGCAGAGGTAGAATGGATCATCAAAATAGACCTAGATGATAATGTGAGTATTGAACAGACCGGAACTCAAGCTAGGCATGAGCTTCTGTATCAACTGCGCGATCGCCAACATCCCGGACTAATCATTTTTACATCCGGATCTACAGGCAAAAGCAAAGCTGCTGTCCATGATTTTATTTTAATCCGGGAGAAGTTCCAAACAGTAAGACCTATTCAAAAGACACTACTATTTTTATTATTTGACCATATTGGTGGTATTAACACCCTTCTGCACGTTCTGTCCAATGGGGGATGTGCAGTTGTACCTGTGGATCACTCTCCAGAAAAAGTAGCAGCAGCGATCGCCAAGCATCGCATACAAGTATTACCCACTTCACCCACCTTTCTGACTCTTCTACTTCTCAGTGGTGTTCACCAGAGATACGACCTTAGTTCCTTAGAAATTGTTACCTATGGCACGGAAGTAATGCCAGAAGGCGTTTTGAGCAATTTAAATCGGCTTTTTCCCAATATCCGTTTCCATCAAACCTACGGACTCACCGAACTGGGTATTATGCGCTCAAAATCCCTTTCCTCTGATTCTCTCTGGTTTAAGATAGGTGGGGAAGGATATGAAACCCGCATTGTTAATGGAATGTTGGAAATTCAAGCCAAAAGCGCCATGCTAGGCTACTTAAACGCTCCAGCACCTTTTACACCAGATGGTTGGTACATGACTGGAGACTTAGTGGAAATTGACGGTGATTGGCTAAAAATTCTCGGACGTAAATCCGAATTGATTAACGTTGGTGGACAAAAGGTTTATCCAGCAGAAGTAGAGAATGTTTTACAGGCTATGGAAGGTGTGCTAGAAGTGTCCGTTAAGGGTGAAGCAAATCCCATTACTGGCAATATAGTTACTGCTAAGGTTCGTCTAACAACAGATGAATCTCTGCGGGATTTTCGGGTCAGATTACGCACCTTTTGCCAAGATAAGTTGGAATCTTACAAAATTCCCGTGCGAGTTATGCTGGTGAAGGAAAAACTGCATAGCGATCGCTTTAAGAAAAACCATTAGTTTCTAATTTAACCATTGCTTCTCGATCCAGAATTTATAAATCTGTCCAAAGGTAGAGGATAATAGTTAAAGTTAAAATTACTATTGAGGAAAGTTGTAGCAGTTTCCTCTCTCATTTTCAAGTTGATGAGAGCAAGGATCGCTATAAACATATACTCTCCCGTTCTGGCCGTGCGGTCAGGGCGGGAGAGTTTTGACAACTTTCACACAAACGATTTTCTGGCTTTGTCAATTGATGGTAGAGCTTGGATATAGTGTTATAATCACAGAGAAACCAGTATGTACTATGACTAAGAAAAAAGATAATTATGGTGTTAATTGGCAAGAAGCTATAGAATCATTCTTTGAATCCTTTGTACAATTTTTTTATCCAGTACTTCATGCTGAAATTGATTGGAAAAAAGGTCATGAATTTCTCGATGAAGAATTTCAGCAAATACTGACTGAATCAGAAAAGAATGATCCTTTTGTGAATAAATTGGTGAAAGTTTGGCTAAATAATGGTAAAGAAACCTGGTTGTTGGCGCATTTTGAAGCCGAAAGTCAACCAGAAGCTGCGCTGAAAAAACAGATATTTTCTTTCGGCGATCGCATCTCGCGACTTTACGGTAAAGAAATTGTCCCTCTAGTAGTTTTGGGCGATCAGTAAAGCAGCTAACTCTTATCAAGCTAATATCTTTATCTTTTTTCCATAAGCTAGGATAGCAAAATAAAACTCTATGTTCATTCAACTCAGAGGAGCCAATAAGTTTACGCAACTTGATAAATTGTTGGTTCAGGGAGTGCTTCGCCTGTTGCTTGATACGCCATAACTAAGGACTCTAAAGCCTCAGTTGCATTAGTTACGGCTTCATCATAAGTATTGCCATGTGTCCGCCAAGTTTGACCAGGAAAATCAGGGAATCCCACCAAGAAACAGTCATCTTCTTCTGACCATTGAATAATCATTTGATATTTAAGGTTGATCATTTTCTGTTTCACTCTCTATTTTTTTAATGGCTTGTTCTACCTCTTTTTCTTGATACCGTTTGGCATCTGTACTATCTTTACCAGAAATAGTTATTTTTCCCATGTATAATGGATGTATCCAGTTAGTATGACTTCCTTTTCCTAGAATTTCTTTGAAACCCGCTTGACGCAGCATTTGCTTTAATTCTCGAATTTTCTTGGGCATTTAATTATTAATTCATACAATCTGGTGTCATAATTTTACCTCTTAGTTCTATCGTCTATCTTGTGGGTTTAGATAAGGGAGGATAGAATAGCACAAATATGTTATATTATAACACTATACTTGACCAACAATATATATATTAATATAAAGATTAGGTTAAAGTATATAAATACACAAACTACTTGCAGATTCATCACTACCCAAACACAAATTGTCAATTATGACTGATATTCAAACAACTTTAGTTCTAGGAATGGCTGCTGATGGAAAAATCGGTCCCGAAGATCCTAAAGCACCTGCTAACTTCTTTCCATTAGATTTTGCGCATTTAGAATATCAAGCTTCCCTTGCGGATTTAATCCTAGTGGGAGCGCGAACAGTTCGGCTTGAGGGAATAACTTTTACAATTAATCACCCTGAATTGTTAGCGGGACGGAAAATTAGAGGTCAGTCTCCTCAGCCTATTAGCTGTGTTGTCTCAAATTCACTAGATTTACCGCCCACAATACCTTTTTTTAGCCAGGAAGTCGAGCGATGGATATTTACGACACAGACTAGTTTGGCACGTAGTTCTGATGCAACAATCTTGGGTAAGAAAGCTGAATTATTTGGCTTTGGAGATACAGACTTAGATTGGGATAAAGCCTACAACTTAATCGCAGAGCGAGGTATTCGCAAAGTTGTTGCTTTGGGAGGTGGTTCTTTGACAGCTTCTTTAGTCAAGGCGGGTCGAATTGACGATTGGTGGTTGACTATTTGGCCTGTCATTTATGGAGGTAGACAAGCTCCAACTCCCGTAGAGGGAGTTGGTTTCCTTCCTCAAAGTGCGCCTCGCCTTGAATTAATCGAAACGCGTCAAGTGGGAAGTCAAGTCTTTTTGCACTATCATACGCTTAAATAATTACCCAATTATCCTGCTTGTATTTCTTTCAATAGAAATATAAAGTCCTTACCAGACCAGGATACAATCACGAGGATCTAATATTCCTACTTTTTCAATTACTTTGATGTTGGGAATAATTTTGATCAACTCTTCTTTTGAATAAGAGTTGAAGTATTCTGGATTAATATAATTGTATGTGATGTAACCTCTAGCAGAAGAAAGAATTACCTTTTCTAAATAAACATCTTGTATTTCTCTTCTAAGTTCAGTAAACGCATAATTGCTGATCACAAGGTCGTAAGTGTTTTTCTGCAATTCATGCATCGTCTTATAGGCTATTGTTGTGTTTAACACGTAGTGGTCTAAATACTTTTGAGCTAGCATTAACACTGGTTTTAGGTCAACCAAAGAATAGGTCTTTACCTTGAAATAACTACTGATCATTCTGCAAAGCCCTCCATAACCGACTCCAATTTCACATATATTGAAGTTGTCTAGAGTACCAAACTCAGATTCTAAATCAGACAGGATTTTTAAGTACCGTATGGTAGGTGGAGCTATTGTACCAATACCTTCGTAATGATAAACTATGGGATTACCAATATGATCATTCTTGAGAATTTCACCCAGATGACTCAATACATTAGAAGAGGAATTTCTAATTGCATCTAAATACTCTAAACCTTGCTCAAAAGAGTCATGTTCTAACGCGGCATTGTATATTTAATTGCGACGAAAATCTTTGAATACTGAAGAATCCAAACTAGCTTTCAAACAAAATTCAGGATAGTCAATATTGTCAGTCAAGCTAGTTAGAAGCGTCTTATCTATTTTATTCATACTTACCGCTATTGTTATTTTAGGTATCACTACTTTTGAGATTCAGGTTGATTATACTATTGGTTGATCAAAGAGTTTTCTAAATATTTAGATTAGTATTTAAACTGCAGTATTTTCTGTCATCCTTCATTCCCGATAAATTGTGAATCTACGTAACCTAATACCTATTTTCGATAATTCGACCAATTGGGCAATAGAAGCGCGATTGTTGCGCTGGTTAACCTTGATTTGGCTATTTATCGGTTTAATTATGTTATTTTCCGCATCTTACCCTGTAGCTGATGCCCGTCATCATGACGGTTTATACTATTTTAAGCGGCAAATTCTCTGGGTTTTTGCCTCATTAATACTTTTCAATATTCTAGTTAATCTCCCTTTGAAGAAAATATTGGGGGTAGCTCACTGGTTTTTGTTTATTTTCCTAATTCTGATTTTTGTGACTCTTGTACCAGGTTTAGGGAAAAAAGCATTTGAAGCAGCACGGTGGATCGCCATCGGACCTATTCCCATCCAACCCTCGGAATTAATTAAACCCTTTTTAGTTCTTCAAAGTGCGCGGCTGTTTGGTCAATGGGACAAATTAACTTGGGGAGTTCGCTTGGGTTGGTTAGGAGTTTTCTGTTTGGTATTGCTGGGAATCCTGGCTCAACCTAATTTGAGTACAACAGCACTTTGCGGAATGACAATTTGGCTAATTGCTCTGGCGGCTGGATTACCTTATAAGTACTTGGGCGCAACCGCCTTTGGCGGAACGTTACTAGCTTTACTTAGTATAACTTTTAAGGAGTATCAACGTAAACGGGTTATGTCTTTTCTCAACCCTTGGGCAGATGCGACAGGCGATGGCTATCAATTAGTGCAAAGCTTACTAGCAATAGGGTCTGGCGGAACTACTGGAGCAGGATATGGACTCTCCCAACAAAAATTGTTTTTTTTGCCGATCCAGGATACAGATTTTATTTTTGCTGTTTTTGCAGAAGAGTTCGGTTTTGTGGGTAGTATGGCATTTCTGACGCTTATAGGAATATTTGCTACATTAGGACTAGTAGTGGCTCTGAAAGCTAAAAATACCGTACATCAATTGGTAGCCATAGGGGTAACTATTGTGATGGTAGGACAGTCTTTTCTACATATTGGTGTTACCGCAGGCGCACTACCAACTACTGGATTACCTTTACCTATGTTTAGTTATGGGGGTAATTCTATGATAGCTAGTTTAGTCGCAACTGCGCTATTAATTAGAGTAGCCAGAGAAAGCCATGAAGCAGAAGTAGTTCCTCTCTCGCGATCCCCCAAGGGGCCGGCGCAGCTATCGCAGGAAAATAAACAGAAGCGGCGCTAACACGCTATTTTGCATCGCCAAGAGAGGATGACTTGGTTACGTCATGATGGAGTCAGCTACGGTTATTATTATTGTAGTGAACCCTTGTACCCGCCCAAAGCAACTTCTCCCGCAAGGTTTGATAATAGGAATTATTCTCGCGCAAGATAATAAATTTGGCTCGACATTCAGCCATTCTAATATCAACACGATTTGCTGGCCAAATAGATGTAGATAATACACCATCCATCCATAACTTAGTACTCAAATCATGATCCCCCAATGGCCAGATGCTAATGACTGAACCAGGGGGTAAGACTAAGGGACGGCTAGAAAGACTCATGGGGCAAATGGGAGTGATGGTAATTGCTTCCATCCCATCATGCATAATCGGTCCATTTGCCGAAACAGTATAGCCTGTCGAACCAGTGGGGGTGGAAACAATCAATCCATCCCCTACATACTGATCGACTACCTCACCATCAATCTCCATTTCGAGAATTGAGGTAATCATCCGGTCGGCGGAGGCTGGTTTCACGCAAAATTCGTTTAAAGCCAGATATTTTTCTGTAACTGGTTCTCGATTATTTTCATGACCTTCAAACACAGATGCTTGCAGCATCATGCGTCTTTGGATAGCATACCTATCTTCCAAAAGACGATCCCAAACTTTTTCTGGGTCTTGAAATTCATCGATTGATTCAGTCAGAAATCCTAAATGACCACCGGCATTCACTCCCAAAATAGGAATACCGGAGGGAGCCAGTTGTCTAGCTCCCGTTAAAACGGTACCATCACCACCAAGTACTATCGCTAGATCTATTTCTTGATTTGCAGAGGCTAAGAATACTGGGTAAGGATTATCCTTAGGCCCACTAGGTCCAACTAATACTTGGCAATCACGAGCTTCCAATTGTTTAGCACAAAGTTCTGCCCAATGTTTACTTTGGGAATGTCGGGCTTTATATGCGATGATTACCTGATTGAATTGCACGCTGTTACCATTTCAGAAGGTTAAACTGCTCCATATCAACAGTATCGCGGTTACGATAAATGGCTAGCACGATCGCTAAACCTACTGCTGCTTCTGCTGCTGCCACAGTGATCACAAAAACAGTGAAAACTTGACCCCTAATTAATGTTGGATCAAGGTAGTTAGAAAATGCCATTAAATTTAAATTAACCGCATTGAGCAGTAATTCAATTGACATGAGTACTCGTACAGCATTCCGGCTAGTAATTAAGCCATAGATACCAATACAGAATAAAGCTGCTGCTAACAAGAGGAAGTATTGGAGTTGCATGGATTTTAGTTAAGTGTTTTGGTCGGTAATACTAGTAGTTGATACCAATTCTCTGGGGCGTTCTGGCAAGGTTAAAATAGTTTGTGGTAATTCAGAAACTGGTAATTGGTCAGGTATATACTCACGCCGTGCCAAAATAATTGAGCCCACCATGGCGATCAGCAATAAGATAGAAGCTAATTCAAACGGTAGCAAGAAATCCGAGAAAAAGTGCTCACCGATCAGAACTAAATTACTTTCACCGGTTGGAGTGCTAGTAGAGTATGACCAAGGAGTTGCCAGTATCATTGTACTCAAAAGCACCAGCAAACCCACACTTACTAGAGCCGTAAAAACTTTTCTGATTCCAGCATTAGGTAATGGAGCAAAATCTTGTTGTTTGTTCACCAACATAATGGCAAACAGAATCAACACATTAATTGCTCCGACGTAAATTAGTATTTGGGCTGCTGCGACAAAGTCAGCATTCAGCAACAAATACATTCCTGCCATACTGATAAATACTGCTCCCAGTAAAAAAGCAGAATATACGATGCTGGAGAGTAGCACTACACCTAATGCTCCTCCGATCATCATCAAACCTAGTATGACAAATGAAACAAGCTGTACTGCTTCGGCTAGATTCACTTTCTTCGATCCTTATCAATATTGTAGTTAGTTATTAACCGCGAAGAATTATGCTTGTTCAACTAAGTCCTCTGGACGAGAACTAGTACGAGGCGCATCTTGGGGTACATCGTGAGGTTCCAAGACACCTTTGGGTAAGTAAACTAGTTCGCGTAATGGAGTCACCATTGGGTCATTTGTTACCTTGTAAGGTAGCCGTCCTAGCGCTACACTATCGTAATTCAATTCATGGCGATCATAAGCGGACAGTTCGTATTCTTCTGTCATGGATAAGCAGTTAGTTGGGCAATATTCCACACAATTTCCACAGAAGATACAAACTCCAAAATCGATGCTGTAATGATTGAGTTTTTTCTTTTTCGTGGCTTTATCAAATTCCCAATCTACAACAGGGAGGTTAATGGGACAGACACGAACACAGACTTCACAAGCAATACACTTATCAAATTCAAAATGAATCCTCCCGCGAAATCTTTCCCCAGGAATCAACTTTTCGTAGGGATATTGTACGGTAATTGGACGACGTTGCATATGGTCAAAAGTCACAGCGAGACCTTGACCTATATAAACGGCTGATTGTGTCACTTCCTTGGCGTAGTCAACAACTTGTTTGAGAAACTTTAACATGATGAGTGTTTTTCCTATCTTCTGTCACTTGTATGGTAACAACAATGTTGTTTTCCTAATTACTAGTCATCTGTCACGAGACTATGTAAATATTAGCCCCCAAAAGCAAAGGGAAAGGCTATTTTCAGTGCAGCAGTAATCAGGAGATTAACCAAAGAAACTGGTAGGAGGAATTTCCATCCTAAGTCTAACAGTTGGTCAATTCTGACTCTGGGTACTGTCCAACGAACAAGAATAGCAAAAAATACTAGTAAGTAGGCTTTGAGTACAGTCATAGTAATACCCAAGGAAGCAGTAACTACCTGAAGAATTGGGTTAGTATCACTGATACCTAAAACGCTAGCTATCAAGTTAAGGGGTATAGGAAAGTCCCAACCACCTAAATAGAGAATTGCGACTAATAAGGCAGAAAGTACTAAGTTAACGTAGGAACCTAGATAAAATAACCCGAATTTCATCCCAGAATATTCAGTTTGATATCCGGCTACGAGTTCTTCTTCTGCTTCTGGGAGGTCGAAAGGAAGACGTTCGCATTCAGCTAGAGCTGCTATCCAAAAGATGATAAATCCCACGGGTTGTCGCCAAAGGTTCCAACCTAAAATGCCATACCCAGATTGCTGATTCACAATATCGACAGTACTTAGACTGTTAGACATCAAGACGACCGCCAGTACACTCAACGCCAAAGGAATTTCATAACTAATTGACTGTGCTGCTGCTCGCAATCCTCCCAAAAGGGAGTATTTGTTATTCGATGCATAGCCGGACATCAATAAACCAATTGGCTGAATACTGGACAAAGCAATCCAGAGAAATACTCCTGTACCGACATCTGCAATCAGGATATGCTGTCCAAAAGGCACAATGAGAAATGAAAGAAATACTGGGATGACGACAATAATTGGTCCTAAGGTAAACAGTAGGCTATCTGCTGCTTCTGGTACGATATCTTCTTTAAAGATTAATTTGAGTCCATCAGCTACAGGGACTAATAACCCAAAAGGACCTTGATACTCTGGACCAATTCGTTGCTGTACAGCGGCGGAGATTTTGCGCTCTAACCAAGTAGCAACTAATACTCCTACAGTCGCACCAATTAACATCAACACCATTGGTAATGGCATCCAAATGGCTTTAGCTGCTCCTGCTGGTATGCCTAAATCCGTAACGGATTGAATAAAAGTTCCTTGGAGGTCAATTCCTGCATTCATATTTCACCTAAAAATAACAAGTTCTAGATTGATGACCAATTCCCATGTTTAGTATATCCTTGGATGGCTTTTGCTCTGTAGTCCAAGATGACAACTTCTGCTTATGGTGAGTATTGAAATTGTCAGAGCAAATCACGGAAACGTAGGTTGGGTTGAGGAACGTAGACAAGGTAGCGGCTTCAAGAGAGAAAAACCCAACATTATCGATGGTTTTGTTGGGTTGAGCGATAGCAAAACCCAACAAAGCTGCTTAACGTTGGTCTATGGGAATGTAAGGTATTTCGTGGCGACCATTGTAGACTTGAGTGGGGCGGAAGATCCGGTTCTCTGCTAGTTGTTCTTTCCAATGAGCTAACCAACCAGCTACACGGGCGATCGCAAAGATTGGTGTAAATAAATCTGTAGGGATTCCCATTTTTCTGTACACCAAACCAGAATAAAAGTCAACGTTGGGATAAATCCCTTTACTACCTAGAATTTCGGAAACCACCCGTTCCATTTCTACAGCAATTTCATAGTATTCATCATAGCCAAATTTCTCAAACAACTTTTCTGCTAATTGCTGTAAGATTGTGGCTCTAGGATCTTTCACCTTGTAAACTCGGTGTCCAAAACCCATAATTTTGGCTTGGCGTTGTAAACAATCCTCCACATATGGGCGGACTCGATCAACAGAACCAATTGTTTCCAACATCTGAATCACTTCTTCATTAGCTCCACCGTGCAATGGACCACCTAAGGTTCCCACCGCACTAGCAACTACAGCATAGGGATCAGTTAAAGTAGACGCTGTTACCCTAGCACTGAAAGTAGATGCGTTCATCGTATGCTCAACATGAAGGATTAAGCAAACGTCGAAAATCCTGGCTGTGAGCGGGTCTGGCTCTTTTTCATTCAGCATGTAGAGAAAGTTAGCAGCATAGTCCAAGTCATCTCTAGGTATTACCGGGTCATTACCCTTACGCATTAATTGGAATGCAGCTATCATTGTAGGAATACAGGCTATCAACCGCACAACCGCGTCTCGAATATAAACAGGATTGTGTAAGTCTCTACGAGAATAGAATAAACCCAAAGCTGCTGCCGAAGCTTGTAAAGCATCCATTGGGTGACCAGATTCAGGAAAGCACTTCATCATATCCCGAATCCGGTACTTAATTCGTCTATGGCTGTAGATTTCTGCTTCAAACTCTGCCAATTCTTGCTTACTTGGCAGTTCACCCCAAATCAAGAGATAAGCAGTTTCCAAAAATGTACTTTTTTCCGCTAATTCCTCAATTCGGATGCCACGATATTCTAGAATTCCCTTTTGCCCGTCTACATAACTAATACTGGACTGGGCGGCGGGAATGCCTTCTAAACCAGGCTTGTATTCGCACACCATCATGGCAACACCATTTCTTTTGTAGAATTTCTGAGTCTAACTAACTTGCTTACAGATTCCCTTTGCCATAACATTAACCCATCTGACAACAATTGCACAGAAAAAAGCGGAAAAAATGCTAGATCAAATACTTGGGTTGTATTAATAAGAACATTTGACTGCGCCCCAGGGGATAATCATTTTCTGGCAGTTTCAATCCGATTATACCCGCTTTTTTCAAGATCAGGCTTCCTTTCGCTTCCCCCCAAAGGAATATTTCTGCCCAATGGCTCAAATCAGGCTCATGTCCCACCAGCGCTAGTTTGGTTTCAGGGTGATAATTCTGGGGAACAAACCAATTGGTTAACCATTCATGAATACTACCATCTGGAGCCAAATATTCAGATGTTTTTGACTGAGAAGTTAATCCAGTGGAAATGAGAATTTCGCTTGTTTGGCGGGCTCGCACGAGAGGACTGCTGACAATTAAATCAAAATGCCAATTCCAGGATATTAACTTTTGGGCTATTTTTTCGGTTTTCTGTCTACCTTCTTTGCTTAACTCACGCTCCTCATCTGCAAGACCTGCTTGCTGCTCTACAGCAATACCATGACGGATTAGATACAGTTCCATACAACTAAAAACTTGCCTTGTTAATTTTACTCAGTATACAAAAAAGGAGAGCGGCTCACAAGCATTTTCGGTGCTCTTTTGCTCTCTAGGACTGAATTGGATTGTCTCTGGGATTTACTAACCTCAATAGCTTTTGTTTGATTTGAGAATCGAATACATCCCATTTTATTTTCGCATAAGCAGAATTTTCATTACTACCTGAGAGAAATCCCATGGGAATTTCAAAACCACCTGCGCCTGATCTTCCTCCACCAAAGAACCGACCCATGCTGTCTTGTCCAAAAGCTTCTTTAATGAATTCATCAGGGTCAAGGGTGAGTTTGGTTGTTCTAAGAGAACCAATAATTACTTCCAATTCGTCGTCTTCATCGTGAACAATGCCATAAACTACCGCAGTGTGGACATTTTCTTCTGTAACTAGAAAATCAGCAGCTTGTGGTATGGCATCTCGGTCCTCGTAACGTAAGTAGCCTACACCAGCAATGGAAAAATTGTTTTGCACAATCCGGTTTTTTAGCGATCGCTCGATCACATCCATCACACGCTTGGAACGATTTGCTTGTAGGATAGCATTGAGTAACTGAGCATCATAAAATCGGCTCAGATAGCCAGCCGCCATAAAGTCTTCTTCCTGAGCTTGCATTAATCGATTAGTATCTGAGCGCAAGCCATGCATGAGAGCAGTAGCACATTTTACATGTTGGCTAATACTGCTGTCCAATTTTAATATTCCTGCTGCCAAATACTGTGTAAAAATAGTTGCAGTAGCTCTTACATAAGGGCGAACATCAGAAAATTCTGACCTGAGTTCAATTTGCAAACTATGATGGTCAATTACTGCGATCAGAGGGATTCCTGCTTGCTGTACTACTTGCACCAAACCGGATGTAGTTCCTTGATTATCAATTAAAACAAAACCCTGATAACAAGATAAGTCCTTTGTTTTGAGAGTTTGTGTAGTCCAGCGTTGAGCAGGTAAAGTAGTTAACTTGACTAAAGCAATATTTTCCTGATGGCTCAATGTCCCAGCATAGATAATTTCAGTTTTGATATCGAATTGTTGAGCGATTAACTGGTAAGTCCAAGCGCATGATAGAGCATCAGGGTCAGGAAAGTCTTGTAAAATAATTAACTGGCGGTCGTGTCGGTGATTGAGGAGAGTTCTTTGTAATTCTTCTGACTTTTGACTAGCCAAAGAATTGCCGCGTTGAGCCAGGTAAATACCGCCTGTTTCGGTAGATGACGGTAAGTTAGAACGATTGAGTGTGGGAAGCTCAAGTAGCTCTTTATCTATTTCCACTTCCTCTGGGTTTGGTTCTGTGGTTGAAGTTAGACTCTCTAATTGAGTAACAGAAGAATTCAAGTACATAAGGAACTTTTTTTCAGCGTAGGGCTAGTTTTATGCTTTCAACAGATGCTGACAAAGAAACAGCGATGTTTATAGTGTTAAGTAGGGATAGACTGCATATGGTGGTTTATTTTTTGTCAATAGCATTAATCTAGGGATTTTCACATCTGTCCAGAGTGCATATAGGGGTCGAAAAAGGACCAACTCGGCATCTTGAGTGCAGCAATGAGCGCTAGAACCACTGAAAAAGTAAAACTATGCCACAAACTGCTGTTGAATTCAGATGTGAATATTTGACCATATAGCTTTTTATAGGTAATGTTCGCATATTTCTGTTTAATGAGCAATTAATCCCTATTTTTAGTTAATTTTCCACCTTTCAGGCTAAATATTTGAATAATTTAAGGTTAAAGTTTTTTGCTAAAAATGGGTTAGAATATTTAGCCTGGATTTAGCCAATTGATCGATAAGTCAAGAATTCATCACATCACATCTCACTAGATTATTTCTGTGTGACAAGTATACCTAAAAAGAACAACACAAAATCCTACGACTACTAGATAAATATCTGTAGACCATTTACTCCCAATTTCCCCACTCAAATGGATTAAGTTTCCCCTTTACAGACCGATGACATATTTTTGCCATTCTTGGTGTAGCCCACTTTTAAGATGCTTACTTACCTCAAAATACAGACTACTATAAGGTTGGCGTGGAAGATGCCGCAAAAGCATATGTGCTTCTTGTGGTGTACGACTACCTTTTTTGACATTGCACCGGACACAAGCTGTAACAATGTTTTCCCAAGTATCTCCGCCTCCACGCGATCGCGGCATGACGTGATCTAGGGTCAACTCGTCGCCTGTGTAACCACAATATTGACAAGTATGACCATCTCGATGCAGAATATTTCGGCGAGTCAGAGGAATTTCCTTATAAGGAACACGGACATAATGACGCAACCGAATGACGGTCGGCAAATAAAAATCCGCATACAGGATTTTCCCGTTATATTCTACACGTTCAGCCTTACCTTTAATCAAGAGAACCGCCGCACGGCGCCAACTAGTGATGTTGAGCGGTTCATAAGAGGCATTCAGGACTAAAACCTTTCCCATTGATTGCGCTCAAGGTATTAGTTTTACATATATTAACACAAATATACTCTTTTTGGAAGATGAAGATAATTTATACAACCATAATTATTAAAAAACTTAACAAATCTTCCCTATCTTCTCTTACCTCCTGCCTTCATCCTCCTACCTCCTGAATGTGATAAGAAAAATGAAATTCAGATGAATTTGAAATACCAATGTTAAGCCGCAAGCCAGTTTTTCAGATTACAGATAATCTTAGATGTGACACCTATGCTTGGTTTTCGCAACGTGCTTGGGTAGAAATCGACTTGGTTGCTCTAGCTCATAATGTGGAGCAATTAATCAAATTTTTATCCCCATCTACCCAATTGATGGCTGTAGTGAAAGCCGATGCTTATGGTCATGGAGCAGTCACAGTCGCCCAAACAGTATTAGATTCAGGTGCTAGTTGGTTGGGAGTCGCCACTGTCCCGGAAGGAATTGAACTCAGAGAAGCTGGGATTAAAGCACCAATCGTTATTTTGGGTGCTACTCATACACCAGAACAAATTCAAGCGATCGCCTATTGGCAACTACAGCCGACACTTTGTAGTCCTAAACAGGCTTTAGTCTTTTCTAATGCGTTGGAGATGATGGAAAATGTGACTCCTATAGCAGTACACATTAAATTAGACACTGGTATGTCTAGACTAGGGATGAATTGGCAACAAGCCACTGATTTTGTCCAGTTAGTGCAAGGATTACCACATCTCAAAATTGTTAGTATCTATTCTCACCTGGCAACAGCCGATAGTCCTGATAGACAAATCATGGAAACACAACATCAGAGATTTGCCGAGGCGATCGCCCAAATCAGAGCTAAGGGAATCAATCCTGGCTATTTGCATCTAGCTAATTCAGCTGGTACTTTGTCCGATAGTTCAATGCACTATGACATAGTGCGTGTAGGTTTAGCTGTTTACGGTCTCTATCCTGCTTTACACTTACGGGATAAAATCAATCTTAAACCAGTTTTACAGCTTAAATCTAGAATTACTCATATCAAAACCATAGCACCTGGAACTGGAGTTAGCTATGGACACCATTTTACCGCTCCGAAGGAAATGCGTATTGCTATTGTGGGTATTGGATACGCTGATGGAGTCCCACGTCATCTTTCTGGCAAAATCGATGTCCTCATTTGCGGTCAACGTGTCCCCCAAATAGGCGCAATTACAATGGATCAGTTGATGCTAGATGTAAGTTCCTTAGCAGATGTTCAAGAAGGAGAAATAGTGACTTTATTGGGAGAACAAGGGGCTGAGAAAATTTCTGCTGATGATTGGGCGAATCAATTAAACACGATTTCTTGGGAAATCCTTTGTGGGTTTAAGCATCGTTTACCCCGCGTAGCAGTGATCTGATCAGTTTTTCTGGTCAACAGACAAAGGGGCGATGATTTCGCCCCCTTTACCTAAATATTCTTTCTATTAGGCCTTCCCATATCTGATCAATTATGTTATAGTATTAGTCTGAAGATTGCGGATGTGGCGAAATTGGCAGACGCGCTAGATTTAGGTTCTAGTTCCGAAAGGAGTGAAGGTTCAAGTCCTTTCATCCGCACTAACTCATCGTTTATTCGCAACTTTCAATAATTCCTAGTAGTTCACTAGGTTGGTGAATTAAATAATCTGGATTTTGTCTGGCTAGTGCTTCTGGAGAATTAAATCCCCAGGTAACTGCGATTACCCTAATATTAGCTTTTTTAGATGCTTCTATATCCCTGATCTCATCCCCAACATAAATGACTGTTTGTGGTTTCAGTTGTTTTTGTCTTAAAATCTGATTAATAACCGTTGCTTTACCAAAAATAGTTACTCCTGAATAGATAAATTCAAATAAATGGTCTAAATCGTGTCTTTGCAGAAAATCACGTACATTTTCCTCAGAGTTGGAAGTAATAATACCTAGTCTATGTTCTTGCCTTTTAAACTCGATTAAACATTCTTGAATCCCTTCTATAGGATGCAATTCACAGATTTTCCTTTTTAACTCTGATTTGACTCTTTTAACTAAAAAAGGAATTTTAAACAGAGAAATTCCGGAATAATTAATAATCTCTCTAGCAGTCAAGTTTTTGATCAAGAGCAATTCGTCATGAGTAACTGGTATGTAACCAAACTCCGTAGCTAAACGATTGGCAATACATAAGAGAATATCTACCGTGTCAGCAATCGTCCCATCGAAATCAAATATTATTACTTTCTGGGTCATCCTTCAGCCTAGATGGATCAAGATTAGCACGAGCATTACGACGTAACATTTCCGGTTTGATCCGCCGCAATGCTGACGCTGTAAATCGCTTATTCCATTCTTCGTGAGATATTTGAGCTAATTCTACCAGATGGGGCGACACATTTTCCGGATAGGGTTGAAAATCAACCACATCAGTTGTACGAGAAAATCTTTGGTTCCAAGGACAAACATCTTGACAAATATCACAGCCAGCAACCCATCCCTGTAAATGAGAGGCGATTTCTGATGGTAATTCTGCTGCGCGGTTTTCAATTGTGTGATAAGCAATACAACGATTAGCATCTACGACAAATGGCTGGGCGATCGCACCTGTGGGACAAGCTTCTAAACAACGAGTACAAGTACCGCAATGCTCTAAACTGGGGCGATCGCTCGCCAATTCAAGATTAGTCAATACTTCCCCTAAAAATACCCAAGAGCCATATTCACGAGTGATCAAATTACCATTTTTGGCAATCCAACCAATACCAGACTTTTGCGCCCATACTTTGTCTTGGACTGGACCAGTATCTACATAATACATAGTTTTTACTCCAGCCCTCAGTGACTCCAGCCAAAGAGATAATTGCTTGAGCTTTTTTTGCATGACTCGATGATAATCTCTTCCCCAAGCATATCGAGAAATTTTGCCATACTCACTCCCCGACTGGCGTTGATCTGACGTATAGTAGTTCAGAGCTACACATACGAGCGATCGCACTTCTGGCATAACCTGACGAATATCTTGTCGTTTAGGATTTAACATCCATTCCATATCAGCATGATAACCCAATGCTATCCACGCTTGCAGTCTTTCTGCCTCTGTAGGTTCTATTCCCTCTATAGCAGCAATTCCCACTGCATGAAATCCTAATTCTTTGGCTTTCTCTTTTACCAGAGTACTGCTGGATTCAGCAAACTGATTCATTTTCCTTATACAAATTTCGCTTGATCATAGCACCTCTATCATGCAATATGCCGACAATAGTACTGTTTTAGACCGATTACCAGACAGATTTGTAAATTTTATTTGCCGTCTGTAAAGAAATAATGCAATATAAGATGAAGGGGTAATCAAAAGTTATGCCTTAAAATTAGCCAAAAAGCTAATTTAAAACCTACCCAGTTAATCGACGGTGGTGCAATATGACATTCACTTCAGATTCAGCCTCAATCAATTTCATTGACAAGTTCATCCGTACTGCGGAGTATGGGGAATCTGTTGTAGATTCTACTATATCTGTGTTCAAAACTCTTAATGTAGACGAACAATTAGCAGTTCTTTGGTTTGCCTATACCGAAATGGGACGCTCCCTTACCCCTGCTGCTACAGGTGCAGCTCGCCTACGGTTAGCTGAAGGACTATTAGATCAGATTAAGCAAATGGCTCAAGATGAGCAATTGCAAGCAATACGAGACTTAGCATCTCAAAAAAATACTCCCGTTTCTCGCTCTTATGGTACCCTTAGTGCAAACACAAAATTAGCGTTCTGGTATGAATTATCAGAATTAATGGTAAAGGGCTTAGTCGTTCCAGTTCCCTCAGTTTACCAACTTTCTCGTGATGGTTCTCAAGTTTTAGCAGCTTTAAAAGAACTGGATTTTGGTCAACAAATCACAGTTTTAAGAAAAATAATTTCAGATATGGGTGTTGATCCCTTGGCTGATTAAGCAAAATAGGGGCGCAATGCCTTGCGCCCCTACAAAACCTTTTATTTTCTGCTTTTCTTTTGTGACTAAGATGATTGAGATAATTTTTGGCGTAATTCTCGTATAGCCGCACCAGTACCCCTTTCATTTGTGACTTGTAAACATTGAGCAATGAGTGTCTGTAAATCTGTTTCAGGGAAATAATCGCTGATACTTTGGTGTTGATATTCATTTCCTTGCAATCGATAAACGCTGAGGAGATTTCTTTTAAACACCCAAACTTCTGGAACCTGGAAGGGTAAGTAGTCAATAGCCTTAGTATAGGTAGTTACATCAATTTCAATAACTAAATCTGGTGGTGGGTCATTTCCCCATGCAAATCTATCTCGACCAACAACTGCTTGCCAATTGTCTATATAAAAACAATAGTCAGGTTCAATCCCCCCAATTTCAGTTAATTCCATTGTTATCGGGGTGAAAGCTTCATAATCACGGTTCTGAGCATCAAGTAATGCTTCCACGATACTAGCTAAGATATGAGCATCCCTTCCGTGCTTAGGGAGAGGAGACATAAGTGATATTTCCCCATGACTGTACTTGATTCGGGGAATAGAAGAATCCCCTCGACACTGAGATAACTGCTGATAGTCTTGCCAAGAACCAAGCATTCGCATCACTGTTCCTGGTGGTAGGTGGATTTTGTCGCGGGAAACAAGTGCAAACATAGTAAAATGCTTTTTTATTCATGATAGCGCAGGATTTATCAAGTCCCTAATTATGTGCTTTACAGTTGGACTTTTTCAGCATATAGATTTTTGATTTACGGCATTTCAGATGCAATTTTATCTGTATCGAATTTATCTGGATCAAAATCTATTTTGGGAGATATTGACGACTGTAAAGCATTGATGTTATTCTTGTAGCTGTGTGACCTATTGCGTCAGTGCGCCCACTTATTAGACTGACAGACTCAGAGTATCTGAGCATTTGTCTGCTGGCCTTAGTCTGTGATAGCGGAATCTAGGAATTCTTCTAGAGTCAGATGAGCGAATTTTAATGCAGTAATAATTTTCTTAAGTACGTGTTTAAATCTATTTAGAGAGATATAACCATGAAAGATAAAATACTACTCACGCTAGGAGTAGCTAGTTTCCTCTATGTTTTTGGTGTCAGGTCAGTAATTGGATGTGTGGGACAGGACAAGTACAATCCAGACTTATACAAGTACAATCAAAACAATCACTCCATTAAGCAAACAGTTAACCCACTAAGTCATCAACTATTAGCATTCCCTATTCCTTCAGAATTGATAGATAGGATAGTTCACCCAAATACACCTCCTGATAATAGCCAAAGTAACCTAGGTACATCATCAGACAAAGAAACACATCACCAATGCAGAGAGGACTTTAGACAATGCATAGACGACTCTAAAGAAGACAAAGAACAACGTAACCAATGCAGAGAGGATCTTAGACAATGTCTAGAGGAAGATAAGCAAAGTAACTAGCTAGCGAGCCTATTTTTTTGGGTTACTGTTTGGCTCAGTTGTCGATGAGTTAGTTTCCATTTGATCTGTATCGAAATCTATCTTGGAAACATGTTGACAACTGTAAGGTATTGATGTTATCAATACACTTGTGTGACCTGCTGTGCAGTATATCCATTTATTAAACTGACAGACTCAGAGTATTAAATTATCAAAGTGTGAGCGTTTTAACTCTGCACTCAGTTTGTGATAGCGGGATTAAGGAATTCTTCTAGAGCAGGATGAGCAGCTTTTAGTTCAGTAATGATTTTCTTAAGTGCATGTTCAAATTTATTGGGAGAAATACAACCATGAAAAATAAAATACTACTCACGCTAGGAGTAGCTAGTTTCCTCTGTGTTTTTGGTGTTAGGTCAGTAATCGGATGTGTGGGATATAAGAAGTACAAACAAGACTTATACAATTACGATCAAGGCAATCACTCCATTGAGCAAACACTTAACCTACTGAATCATCAACAATTAGTAGCATTGACTTGGGGTGATCTTCAACATTTGGTAAATCCATCATCTGATCCAAATCCACCATCTGATCCAAATTCACCATCTGATTCAAATCCACCATCTGATCCAAATCCATCATCTGATGGTTATGCACCATCAGAACCAGAAAACTATGACCATCAAAATCCACCATCTGATTATGCACCAACAAGCACCGACCCTCAAACGCAAGAAGATCCTGAGCGACGTAGACGGGAATATGAGCGACGCAGATGGGAATATGAGCGACGCAGACGAGAATATCATCAACAAAGAGGAAATTACCCACAAAATCCCAGATATTATCAACCAAGAGGAAACTACCCACAAAGAGGAAATTACCCACAAAATCCCAGATATTATCAACCAAGAGGAAACTACCCACAAAATCCCAGATATTATCAACCAAGAGGAAATTATCAACCAAGAGGAAATTATCAACGAAGAAAATTCCAGCAGTATCCTCAAAGAAATTAACCCATATTTTTGGTTACTGTCATGAAGTTTTCGCCATTGAGAAGATGAGCGGTTTTACCTACGCCCTCCACCCAGGGGCGTAGGAAAAGACAGGAGGAGAAATTAATAATTGTTTCCTAAAATTGTTTCCTAAAATTGTTTCCTCACAGGTCTAGTCATCTACAAAAAATTCTGATTCATCATCTCCTTCTACCTCTGAGCGCCCATCATTCCTATCATCAGCTAAAGCCCAAAGAGGTTGTAATATTGCTAGAGTTAATAAACCTATAGCAGCGCTAAACGCCATGAGTACACCCATTGGTATTTGAATGGAATGCCAGAATAAAAATTGCAAGGATACTGGTGTCGCATTTTGTACGGCGATAATGGCGATCGCTACCAGCCAAATAGCTAAAATCAACGACAGTAACAAATTTACGATTATCTGCATAGAAATATAATTAACCGGCTTTAAGAGATTGTTTATAAACTTATGCCCTTACCACGCCAGTTGCGACCCTTGGGGAGACTCCAAAACCGCACTGGCTCCTAAATCCCTCCCCCAAGGGGAGAGGGGGCTAGGGGGTGAGGGCGATTTTAGGCTTTTCAAGCGCTTTCTTAAGCTAACTTATCGATCGCCCTTTGCATTTCTTGAGCAATTTGGCTCAGTTTTGTGGATGAGTTAGTTTCCATATAAACGCGTACTAATGGCTCTGTACCAGAAGGACGTAGCAATACCCAACTACCTTCTGCTAAATACAATTTAATCCCATCTTTACGTCCTACTTCTTTGACTTTAATCCCAGCAACTTCTGTGGGTGGGTTTTTCGTAAAAGAGTCAATGACGTTAACTTTATGAGATTCAGTCAAATGCAAGTCTAAACGCTGGTTGTAAAGTGGTCCATCAGCTTCAGCGATCGCTTCTTGGACTAATTGGCTCAGAGGCTTACCCTCATAGGCGATCGCTTCTGCTACGAGCATATCAGCTAAAATCCCGTCTTTTTCGGGAATATGGCCAATTATACTCAAACCGCCCGATTCTTCACCACCGATCAGTACTGCTGTTTCCCGCATTTTTTCCCCAATATATTTAAAGCCTACAGCCGTTTCATAAATTGGCAGATTGTGTTTAGCTGCGAAATTATCTAGCAGGTGAGTTGTGGCGACAGTTCGCACAATAGCACCAGTTTTACCCTTATTTTGCAGCAGGTGACGCGCTAAAACTAAAAGTACTGTATTAGGAGTCAGGACATTTCCCTGTTCATCCACAATACCAAAGCGATCGCCATCCCCATCTGTAGCTAATCCCAAATCAGCGTGGTCAGAGCGTACAGACTCAACCAAATCAACTAACTGCTCTCCTTTAGGTTCTGGCATACCACCGCCAAAAAGTACATCTCTCCAAGTGTGGAAACTTTCTAGTTGACAATTGCAGTGTTGTAACACCTCATCTAAATAACCGCGAGATGTAGAATAGAGAGCATCATACTTCACCTTGAGATTAGCACTTCTGATTTTGTCTATATCCAATAAGGTATAGATAAAATGCAAATAATCTGGTTTAGGATCGAAAGTAGAAATAGAACCGGATGGATTTTTTCCAGGTAATTCATCCGTAGCCTTCTCTATATTTGCCACAATGGTATCAGTAATCTCTGGAGTAGCAGGACCAGCGTAATCAGGGATATACTTAATTCCACAATAAGGTGCTGGATTATGACTAGCAGTAAACATCAATGCTCCTGCTGAGTTGAGATAACGGGCGTTATAAGCAATTACTGGTGTAGGGCAATCTCTATCAGTAATTTTGACGTTCCACCCTAAATCTACCAGAACTTCAGCAGCTTTGAGAGCAAACTGGTCAGCCAAGAAGCGAGTATCGTAAGCTATAAGTACTGGGCGATCTTTACTATAGGCAGTTTCCAGATAACTAGCTATTGCTCTGGTTACTTTCCTTACATTAGGAAAGGTGAAATCATCGGCAATAATTCCCCGCCATCCATCAGTGCCAAATTTGATTTTACTGGAATTGCTACTAATGCTCATTTTTGCCTCTTTGTTTTTCGTGAATAATTACTACTATTAGGAAGCTTCCCGCAAAGCGTGTGTAGCCGCAAGTATCTCTCAGGTAATTTTTCTCCTCTTCATTAAAGAAAAGCAGGGGAGCAGGGGGGTAGGGGACAGAAAAATTTATGGTTAATTACTTGAAAAATGATACATCTATATTGCCAAAGTTAATACTCATAGCAATATTCAATTGCTCTAAAGTCCCTACTAGCCAGGAAACACAATCCGTAGTATGGGATTCATAGTGATTGAATAAAATAGCAAATTTCTTTTCTAGGTAGGGTTTAATCTTGCGACAAATCAATACTATTTTAACCAATAGACCAAGAGTAGGTAATGTTCCTTGGTTGGTAATTAAGTCCAAAAAGGTGGAGTGTTGTGGTGATGTTTGACTGTTAATAACTAAGAGATTGAATAACTGGCTACAAGTTCTCACAATCAAGAACTCATTTGGCTGTTTAAAGTCAGCCTGTGGCATTGTGTTCTGTAAATGCCTGTATAAACGTTGGTTAAATCCACGTTTTCCATATTGTGTATCTATAGAAGAAGTTAAATATTCATATAAATTATCTTTGAATTCGTGGAAAGTAGTTGCATAACTACTATATGTAGTAAAATTATGCGCTAATTCTTTATAACTACAACCGCACTCAACTTTACCAACAAATTGTTTCAGCGTATTATCCAGTTCCTGATCGCTCAACAACGTGGGGTTATTTACTGGGCGGATCATCTGATCAATATCAGACTGGGGAATTTTTTGAGCAATCCGGTCTCGGCGCACTTTATAGGTAACATACTGCGATAAATCAATTTCAAATTTCCTCTGTACTTGCTCCTGGAAGTGTCTGACTGTTTCTTTCTGCTCATAAGTGGAATCTTCATTCATTAAGCAATGTTCATATAAATAAGGGTAGCGTCGAATTAAACTGATTAAAGGTTTTTTAATACTGCCATGCTCATCGGCAATATCTTGCTCGAATACCTGTATGAATCTTCTTAATATAAGGTACTGCTCGCTAGCAACAAACTGACGCATTAATTCGCGCAATTGTTTCGCTTCTCGATAACGCCAAACAGATCTTCTAATTTCTCCAGGTTCGATTGCAAGCGTATTGACTAATTCCGCGATCGCATAATGCGATTGAGGTTGCATATGCCATCGGTTAATCAGAATATGACAACAACGATTCAGGAAAAACACGAATTCTGCTGCTGCTGGTTTAGATTGGATTATTTTATATATAGTTGACGAAATTTCTGGTTCAGGATATCCTCTACCTTCAATGAAGAGAGTCCGACACCGATCAATCATCTTATCAGGCGATTCTACTTGTACCAATTCCAGCAAATGTTGATATATCTTTTGTTCTTCAGATGAAGAATGGTGTGAATAATAAATATGATCTAGTCCCACACCAAGGGACTGATTGCCAGTGGCTTTTTGTTCAGCAGATTTAATATGATTTGAACTAATATACTTACTCACTTTTGTTACCAGTCAAAATCATGACTTACCACAGGTTTTACTCAGAACAAACTAAAACAAACTTCTGAATTCTAGCTTAATCTACTAGCAGCATTAATGTAGTGATCGAAATCATAGTCTTACGATAGATTAAAATTAAGTATTTATATGTAAAGTAAAAATAAAGTTGATGCCCTTATTGCATAAAAACTATTTAAGGAGGCAGGAGGTAGGAGGCAGGAGGTAGGAGGTAGGAGGCAGGAGGCAGGAGGCGGGAGGCAGGAGGCGGGAGGCAGGAGGCAGGAGGCAGGAGGCAGGAGGCAGGAGGTAGAAAGTATATTTTTTGCCTTCTGCCATAGGGTTTGAAGCCCCTAAATTTATTTATGGGGATACCTCCTGTCTCCAGCATAGCTGCCTCTCTTCGGTCAAAAAGGAGGTAGTTCCTTCAGAATCGTGAACCGAATATGATTAATGGCTAAATCACCAATGGGAATATCTTCTTTAGTCAGGCGATTACCATTACTGGATAAGGTTTCAAAAGTAATCCCTTTGCCTATTTCAATGTGATACCAGCAGAGTCCCATAAAAAATCTTGTGGGGTAAGGCCCTGATTCATAGATGTCGTCAGGATTGGATTCCATCGGTATCCAGCCAAATTGGGGAATATAAAACTCTAACCAAACGTGATTAAAGTCCGGTTCCAAGGGGATACCTTGTTGTTCCCCGCAAGGTGGACACTTATATCTGCCAACAGTGCGACAAGGAATACCATTTAAACGGCAGAGAGCTAATAATACTCCTACGTATTCACCACAGGAACCTACACCACGCTCTAAAACTACATCAGGCGTGTCAATATGGGGCTTAATTCCGTAGGATAGCTCATCATAAACATAATTACGGATACTGTACATTTTCCGTAGGATATTAGTTTCTGAACCAACTGCCTCAATCGCTGCATGACGGACAGTGGGAGTATCCATAGACAAATCGTCATCATCTACCAAGTAGCGACTAGATATTTCTGTAGGTATTTCCGGCGTTGCTTCCACATCTTTAGGTGTGATGCGATACTTAATTCCTCTCACCTCCAAAATTGCTTTCCAACCGAATATATGACGTTCACCTGGGGTGAGTGCATCAAATTTAAACACAGCTACCTTTTGTCCGTCGATGATTTCTTCCGTGAAAGGTAAACCAATGGGTTCTACATGTTGGACTTTTTGCCGGTCGGTTTCTGAAGGTAAAGCGATCCGCCATTCTACATTGGGTAAATAAACTTCGTCTAGGGGAGAAATTTCTTCCACATAGGACATCTCTATGAGATAGCCATTGGAGAGAGCATAGCGTTTATCTGGCTGGTAGTAGTAGTGTAGTGGATGAATGAATGTCAGGTCACGATAGGTCAATTCGTGGCTGGGGTCGGCATTGGGGTTATCCCGAATGTAAGGAGTTTCGGTCGAGTAGGCAATATAGATATTCTCTTGATGGGAATCAGAATTTGGACGTACAGCAATACCTGTAGGAGAAGCAAAGGGTGTAAGCACAGTGAAATTGATTTCACCTGTGGCTCGATCCATAGAATAAACCGTTTGCTCTGTGCGATCGCAAACCCAGAGAGTTTCTTGACTAACTACCAAATTCTCCACCCCAAGGCCTGGAGCGGGAAACCTAGTGATTTCTTTTTTCGTGTTGCGGTCAAAAATCAGAATGAACCCGAGTCTTTGACAACTGACGTAAACTGTTGAATCCCAGACAGCGACACCATTAGCGGCATAAGGTAAAGTAATGAAATGTTCTAGACCAAGAGAAGTAAAATTGCATAAATAAACACTGTTCCCTCTAGTGACCCAGAGCAAATCTTGCCAGACGGCTAAACCTGTAACTCGGCTAAACTCTCTCACTTGGTGAGGATTGAGAATTTTGCTGTTATCAGTCATGGGGTCAATTTCCAATAGGTGCCCTTTCACGCTATCGATCGCAATTAATCTATCTTGAATGAAAGCAATGCCATAAAGGGTGGCAGCAGTAAGCGGTCGGATGATTCTTTGCCCAAACATTTGGCTAACGGTCAGACTGGGGAGTGCAAAACTCATATTTCAGTATATTAGTTAAATGGTTGAACACGCCTAAAATAAATTTATGAATCAGGTATTGGTAAGGCATGTACCTAAAAAATTTATACTTAAGACAGTTCCGTAATTACCAAGACCAGAAAGTAGAGTTTAATGCGCCTAAAACTATTTTAGTAGGAAACAATGCTCAAGGAAAGTCCAATTTGTTGGAAGCTGTAGAGTTGTTAGCAACATTGCGATCGCATCGAATGGCCCGCGATCGCGACTTAATCAAAGATAACGCAGCTAGCGCCCAAATTCATGCCACATTGGAAAGAGTTGCTGGGATCAGCGATTTGAACTTGATTCTCCGGCGTGATGCTCGCCGCAGCGTATCGATCAACGGAGAAACTGTTCGCCGCCAACTAGATTTTTTAGGTGTGTTAAATGCAGTAGAATTCTCCAGTCTAGATTTAGAACTAGTCCGTGGAGGTCCAGAAGGTCGGCGCAACTGGCTAGATACGCTGTTATTTCAACTGGAACCATTTTATGCACATATTTTGCAACAGTATAATCAAGTGCTGCGACAACGCAATGCAGTTTTGAAGCGACAAATCCATACACCGATAAGTTCTTTGCCATCAGAACTAGCAATCTTGGATGCACAATTAACTGCTGTAGGAACAAGAGTGATCAGAAGGCGAGATAGAGCTATTCAGAGATTGGCTCCCATAGCAGCTTTTTGGCATTCTAGCATCAGCGACAACGCAGAAGCGTTACAAGTAAACTATTTACCAAGTGTCCCTGTTGAAAACCATCCAGAAGCGGTTCAACAAGCTTTTCTAGCTAAAATTCACGAGAGATCTCTGGCTGAATTGTCTCGGGGTACTACTCTTGTCGGACCTCACCGCGATGAATTAGAATTAAATATTAACCAGATACCTGCTCGTCAATATGGCTCTCAAGGTCAGCAACGAACCCTAGTGCTAGCTCTTAAACTAGCAGAGTTGCAATTAATTGAGGAAGTTGTCAAAGAACCACCCCTACTTCTGCTAGATGATGTGCTGGCTGAGTTAGACCTATCCCGTCAAAATCAACTGCTTGATGCCATTCAAGACCGATTTCAGACACTAATCACTGCCACACATTTAGGTTCATTTGATTCTCAGTGGTTGAAATCTTCCCAGATTTTGTTTGTCAAGTCAGGCGAAATAAGCAGTTAGAATTTGGAATGGAAACTGACACCTACTGCACAAAAATTGAGTGGATAAACTCTACTGGCTTGACCAAATTCAACCACAAGACCGCGCCAAAGTTGGTGAAAAAGCCTTTTCTTTAAGCCAAATCTTACAACAGGGCTATCCAGTAGTACCAGGTTTTGTGATTACAGATGGAGTTTTGCAACAATTTTTAGAAACTCTCAACAGTTCTGAGTCATTGATTGCTGATTTACCTCACTCCTCTCTACATTTAGATGTCAGTAATTGGCAACAGCTTCAGCAGGTAGCTCGCCGCTTGCGTCAAGAGATTATTTCGGCTGATATTCCCTCACAGTGGAGCGATACAATTTTCCTCGCGGCTCAATCATGGCAAACCAATTGTCTAATTTTTCGCCCCACCGCTTGGGTAAATAGTTCTGGGATACACTCTTTAGGCAAGATTTCTGGTTTATTGGAGTCTGTGTTTTGTGATTGTACTCCTGAAGCAATTAGCAATGCATTAAAACTAACTTGGAGTCAATTATTTCGGGCTAGAAGTTTATTATATTGGCATAAAGCAGGAATTAATCTACAAAAAGTGAGTTTGGCTGTATTAGTTCAACCTGTGGAGCAAGCGATCGCTTCCGGTTACCTCATAGCCGATACACTAGAATGGAAAATCGCAGCTACCTGGGGACTAGGATTAGGGCTGACATATGGCGATGTAGTACCTGATACGTACTACATGTCGCCAGGAACTGCTGTAGTCACAGAAAAACAACTGGGGAATAAAATGCTGGCTTATAGGGTTAATCATCACCCTAGAGCAACATCTGAACCTGTTTCACCTACTTCATCCCTATTTGTGGACGATCATTGTCTATCGATTGAATTATTAACAGTAGCCCAACAAGAACAATATGCTTTGAACGAAACATTTTTGGAGCAGATAATTGCTCTGGGTAATCAATTAGTCGGTCAATTAGGCACAAAATTAACTCTCAAGTGGACTATTATTGACAAAACACCAACTCCCCAACTCTATATTACTCAAGTCAAACATCTCCATACTCATGAGACTCCAATTTATTTGCTTAAAGGTATTGGCGCATCGACAGGACGTATTAGATCTAATGCTTGTGTGGTTCTGAATTCACCCCAGAAACCACAAAAAATTCCTGATGGAGCAATTTTAGTCACTCCAGAAATTACGCCTCATTGGCTACCCTTGCTGCAAGAAATCGCTGGAATCGTTACAGAAGAGGGAGGATTGACTTGTCATGCAGCAATTTTGTCTAGAGAATTAAATATTCCTGCTATTGTTAATGTTAAAAATGCTACAAATATTATCAGAAATGGGGAAAAGTTGCTGATTGATGGGGATAGAGGAGAAATCCATCGCCTGGGAGTAGATGTAAGAGAAGCGGACGCACTACCATATAAAGCTGTGGAAACGCAACTCTTACATCATCAGCCATTATTAAATAAATCTTTGACAAATCCATTTCTACCACCAATTGCTACCAAATTACTGCTTAACTTAAGTCAGCCTCATCTGATTCCACAAGTAAAAAACCTCCCGGTAGACGGAGTAGGATTGCTGCGATCAGAGTTGATGGTGTTGAATATCTTGGAGGGAAAACATCCTCGCAATTGGTTGCTGGATGGATGTAAAGACGAATTATTAAAATTGTGGTCTGATACGATTATCCAGTTTGCTGGTGCTTTTACACCACGACCTGTTTTTTACCGTTCTTTAGATTGGCTATCGCCTAATTTAGGTACATTCAACAATGGGGATTTAGCTAAAAAAGAGTCAATTCTGGGTGAAAGAGGGGCTTCTAGTTATCTACGCAATCCTGCTTTATTCGAGTTAGAATTGCAAGCCTTGGCTTTAGTTCAATCTGCTAACTACGATAATGTCCATTTATTATTACCATTTGTACGCACTGTAGAAGAATTTGTATTTTGTCGGCATAAAGTTGAACAAGCAGGTTTAACTAGAATACCGCATTTTCAGCTATGGATTATGGCGGAGGTACCTAGTATATTATTTTTATTACCGGAATATATTAAAGCAGGTGTAGGAGGGATTTCTATTGGGACTAATGACCTGGCGCAATTAATTTTAGGGGTGAATCGCGAACAAGGAGAATTAGCCCAATTACTGGATGAACGTCATCCTGCAATTATGGGGGCGATCGCCCAAATAATTCAAATAGCCCGAGCAGGTGGAATCCCTTGCTCGATCTGTGGTCAAGCACCTGCGCTCTATCCAGAAATTATCGATCACTTAGTTGCTTGGGGAATTACATCCATTTCTGTAGAGCCGCAAGCCGTTGAACAAACAATTCAAGCGATCGCTCGTGCGGAACAAAGACTAATTTTAGCAGCAGCCAGGAAACAGATTCATCTCCAATCAAACTAGGTCAATTGGCGTAGTTGACGGCTAAAACCCAAACTGACTCGTTTCATGACCCAATATAACCCAGAGAGAATCACAAAAGTGAGCGTAATCACGAATAATGGTTGTTTACCCAGGATTAGGTCAATACCTCTAGTGAACAGAGCATCTGGTTGAGTGATCAGATCCCAACTATTAAATCGACAGAATCTTCCCCAGAAAATTCCTACAGCACAGATAGCGTGGGTAATCAACTCGACCCAAATGATCCATTTGGTTTTAGATATACGATGCAAATAATAACCCAGATTAATTAAGGATATGACATAAGCCTCAAATCCCGCAATAATGACTAATAAATAAGTAGGGATTAGTACCAATGTAATTATCCATATAGACTCAATCTCCCGAATATCATATACTAAATGAATTACATCTGTGAGTAAGTAAGGTGCATTAGGTAAAAAAGCATAGAAAACTAGAAATCCTAACCACCAAAACCAAGAGCGTCTAAGTCGGGCACGAAATAACCAAATACTTAAAACTAAAGGTATAAAGGCTAGAAATAAGTTCCAAGTCATCCAACTGAAGTTTATGCGTAAAACTTGGACAACTCTAGTTATTAATTCTATCATTTCTGCTTTCATATATACTTCTGGGGTATGTTTAGTAGTTCAATTCGATACACTTTTGATTTAAAAATGCGATCAAAAACTTGCACATCCAAACTCATCCTATTCCAGGATAAACAAAATAAACGCTAAATGTCAAATCTTCATTTATCCCAAAAAGGCTCCAGAGCAGGAGCCTCATACACCCATTTTTTACAAGATTATAATGATGTACATGAACGACTAATATTAGACGGGGCTGTGGTAATAGACAAATTATTTATGGGGACATTGTGTACTGTCAAGGATTGAACGGTTGGCGCACCAGGAATATCTGATTTAAAGTCAAAAACTGTAGGACTTTCACCTCCATCTTGATCGCTATATCTGGGTCCATATCCATTTAATTCAAACACTCCTGTATGCAACCCAGTTTTTGGGTCTTTAACAGTCCCAACATAGTAAGCAATTACGGTAAATTCATCTTGAACTATTCCCTGAACCGTAATTGATGGTTGCTGACCCTGATACTCGTGCAGCTTTACACAACCTCCCGCAAAGGCGGGTGAGCTTAATGTACCGGAGTAAGAGGTTACGGGAATACCTTTGAAATTAGCATAGTAAGTTTCTTTACTACCAGACCCAGATGATTTAAAATACTTTGATCTATAGACAAATACATTTTTACCATTTACTGTACGATAGTAAGCTCCTGTATTATCCGTAGGAACTTGAGTAATATTTTGATTAAAATTGGGGTTATTCTTCGGAAGTTGGATTGTACCTGAAAATGTTGCTGTGGATTGAAAATTGACTTGAGCCATAGCACTAGTAGTACTGAGAGAAGCTATGCCAACTGCGAAACAGGTAATTTTGATAATATTACCAAACAACTTAGTCATAGATGAATTTGCCTTCATAGCCAACTTGCTCCTTGATTTAAATGAAAACAACCGCCCTGGTTTCTAAATCAGCCAGATGAAACTCATTAGTTTTAGCGGTCTTGATGACTAAGCTAAATTTTACTACTGAATACTTAGACTAACAAGCGAAGCATACTTGAACCGGATGTAGAAATACTACCGTACAATTACTTAAATCAAGTTGGATTGGATAAAACCCAATTTTATGGGTGGGATTCTACCTCACAGTAATCGTTCAGTTGATTTCCTAATTCATCAGACTTTTTACCAGCAGTTTTAGCAGCTGTTGTGAGTGCGTTATCGATTTGAGACCTAGCCTTTTCGATTTTTGTTCTTCCAGACGAAGAAGCTTCAGCATTCTTAGCTAAATCCAGAGCTTGGGATGCTTTAGTAATTGCTTGACTGAGATCTTGGAAAACTTTGACAAAATTACCCTGGAACTCTTGGAGCTTAGAGTCTGCGATGTTTGCTTCTTTCAGGGATTTAGTTACCTCTACTAAATCTTTAGACATTTGTAAACTAGTTTTCACCTGTTTACCTTTATTGCTATCAATTATATATACACCCTTGTTGATTATATTAATCAGCCGTTTACACTGGGAGCTTTTTGTACCACTACAACCAGCAACCACTAAAGTAAGGATCAGACTTATAAGAGTGATGAAATTACGCTGATGGAAAATAGACATTCTAAATATATAGTTTAAACAATTAGTGAAAAACTCCTATCCTATCAATTTTAGATAGTCTAGGAGTTTTAATAGAAATATTTCTAATATTGTACTGCGCTCAAAAGAAAATTCAGCCAACTGCGAGTCAGTAATTTACCTCGACAGTCACAAAAAGATAGTAATGCTGTTGATAGCAGAGTTTAATCAAGCTTTTATACAGCAAAACCTAGACTAAATTTATCTGTGATGGCGACGAACAATATGACGGTGATGGTATACGTGGTGATGGCGGTGACGGTAAGCCGCTTGTGCTTGCATACCAGATGTAGAAGCTACTATAGGCGCACTAACAACTGCAGTTATGATCAATGCTTTAATCAGGTTATTCATGTTCACCTTTGGGGAATTAACGAATTACAAAAATGGAAATTCACATGAAACATAATATCTATTATTCGTGCCAAAGTTATGTCATTTGTATTAAATATTGATGACAATTGGACTAATGTGTCGATGATGAACAGAAAAATCTTCATCTATGTCGCCACAGTTAAGATTAGCTACTCAGCAATCTGATTAAAACTATTGGGGAAAACTCGCAAAAAGTCGTTGAGAAATCACATAATTAAGCAAGAATTTAGTAATCGTACACTATTGTAACTCAAGAAATATGGATTTAAAATAAGAAATTAACCTAGCATAAGTTAAAAGTTAAAATGAGAGAATTATCCCAGATAATTCTACCTAATAACTTTTGGCTTATTATTATCTAAGTGTAATTTCATCCTACTTAACCAATAATGCAAGAACTCGATCTGCAGAAAACTATTGACATCCTCAACACAATTATGGAATTTGAGCTAGCGGGAGTAGTACGCTACACTCATTATTCCTTAATGATTAGTGGTCCCAATCGCTTACCAATCGTAGCTTTCTTCAAAGCACAAGCGAGTGAATCTTTACTTCATGCTCAACAAGTGGGAGAAATTATTACAGGTTTAGATGGACATCCTTCTTTGAAAGTTACATCCATGGAAGAAACTTATAAGCATAGTGTGAAGGACGTTTTAGCAGAAAGTTTCTCTCACGAAAAGAAAGCATTAGATTTGTATAAACAACTGCTGAAAATAGTCGCTGATTCTAGTGTCTATCTTGAAGAATTCGCTCGCAGCATGATTGGACAAGAAGAGCTACACAATATGGAACTCAAAAAAATGTTGCGTGATTTCAGCTAAAATATCTACACCAGGGAACAGGAAACAGGGGTAAACGTCTTTTAGCTGCAATTTGCTATATTAGTCAGTGGTCAGCGATCGCCTAGTATTCCGTCGCGATCGCTGACCACTGGAGAGCAAATACATAGCCAAGTAAATAGCTACAATGGATCATTAGTTGGGTGAACGATGATCTGGGAACTACCATTTTTTTCAGTGGTTTCAACTTCACCAGATTTAGCCGTTTGATTCCAGAGAATCATGGAAAGCAGACCATCAACTAAACCATTAGTACTACCATTACTACCACCAACCAGAATATCGGGAATTAAGCGGACATGGCGATCGCCAATAATCTGCATTAATTGCATAGCAGTATAGCCTTGAGCGCCCAAAGCTTCTACACCATTGCGATAGGTTTCAGCTTTAGCATTACCAGTAGCACGAATATTTTCCGCTTCGGCGATCGCCCGTAATTTTGTCGCTTCCGCTTCCCCATTAGCTTGCTTAATTTGGGCTTGAGCTTTTAAATCAGCAATTTGGACACTCTGCTCTGATTGGACCATTTCTTGCTGGATATCAGCTAAAGCTGTTTCCCGGACAAGTTGCTGGCGTTGAGTTTGCGCCATTTGCTGTACTTCGTAAGTCTTGCGTTGTTCTTCCGCAATTTTTCTATCTGTCTGAGTTTGCATCAAGCTAGCAGGCGGTTGAATATCTCCAATCAACGTGTCAATGGCTTGTACGTCATAAGCTCGTAAAGCTGCTTTGATAAAATTCGCCGCTTCTGCTTGACGTTCGCTCCGTGCTGTGAGAAAGTCAAGTACAGTATAGTCTTGCGCCGAGTTGCGGAAATAATTACCAATAGTCAATACCTTCGCCAAAATAAGAGTCCAGAAAAAACTCGGCAAAATTCGGCAAAATTACCAGTCCATAAGCATTAAGAGTAAAAGGTTGTTTGGAATCTCAAACCCTTATACAGCAAGATTTA